>OATT01000010.1_pt1 | contig 231573 bp, 178 predicted proteins | sample 1476071 | NCBI WGS metagenome assembly OATT01 (sample SAMEA2579989, study PRJEB22360) | human gut metagenome | biome: human gut; feature: human-associated habitat; material: faeces | place: Denmark | collected 2008/2010 | reverse complement strand
GCGTTGGAAGCGTTCACGTTGTTCTGCTGCTCATAGAGCTGCTTCACACGCAGGGTCTGCTCCTTGGTTACACCCTTGCGGGCCAGTTCGGAGGCCAGCTGCTTTTGTTCCTTACCCTGACGGATACCGTCCTTCACATATTCAAGTACCTGGGAATCGCTCATACTCTGAGCGAAAAGAGGAGATGATCCCGACAGAAGGATCAATAACAAAACACTAAACTTTCGAAGTATCATTGATTAAGTGAATAGGTTCTACATAACCGATCGGCATATCGACACAGGCACAGCCGAGCATATTCAAACGGACGGCAATCTTACTCCGGCCACCGACAGTCACCAGTTCGCCGACAAGACCGCTCAAAGGACCTTTTATGACACGGACCTTCTCACCACGGGCCAAAGGAGAGTCATTCATACAGACGGCTTCATCCGAATAATCGAGCATGAAACGGAAACGGGCCATTTGCTCGTCGGGAATTACGGCAGGAGTACTTTCACCACGCATCACCATATAACGGCTGACAGTGGAAAAGGAAAGAACTTCCATACGCTCCTTGGGAGTCACATGAACGAAAACCATCATCGGAAGCAAGACGGTATCCACCAGCTTACGACGGTCGCTCCATTGATGAATCTGTTGCTGAACGGGAACAAAAGAATCAATTCCCATTTTGGATAAACGTTCGGATACCTTCTTCTCGTGATGCATACGAACGAGAGCGACATACCAACGTTTTGAGTGTGCTACGCCTTCCCCTGTCCCACAACTAGGCCCGGCATTTGCTGATTTCTTTTCTTGAAAAATCATATTTTTTTACCCCATGTTTATCTGTTACTTCTTAAGTAACGGAAATTTATTCGGTGCAAAGATAGGTAAAAATACTAATAGCATACAAGTAAAAACTTCTTTTTTTCCTTTTTCTCTTAAATACATAATAAAAAAGTATCTGAACATGAAGATTTTGCTTTCATGCTCTATGACCTTTTATTGCCTAATTTCGGAATACTTTCATATCGAATATTAGGTTTCCATATCGTCCCACCCTCATCGCGGTTCATTTTCCTTTTTTTTGTTGTTAGCTGCTGTCTGCAAATGCATGATCCGTTACTTAAGAAGTAACAGTAATACTAAGCCCCTAAATCTTAGCATTTTAAACCTTTTCCTTCAGGCTATTTTAAATCTTCTAACGTAATAATAATTTTGTTTATTTACTTTTGTGCGTTCTTCCAATTCGAAACCTTTCAAATAAATCTGAGTTGTCTTAATTGATTTATGCCCTAGTGACTCACTGATCATCTCAATAGGAACACCCCTATATTTAGCAGTAGTAGCCCAGGAATGCCGTAAAGTATAAGATGTTACAGACGAATGCAACCTCAGCTTACGGGATAAACTTTTCAGATGATTATTGAATTTCCGTAATGCAGACTGATACTCACGATACGCACCTTCTTCCCCCCTTTTATACTCTCCACTCAATATATGGAAAAGATAATCGGGACGGTCGGAACAAGATGAACTATGATTATTACGAAGCAAAGAAAGTAACTCATAAGCAGAATCTATAATCTCCACACTCATGGGAGTACCGGTTTTCATACGGTTATACTTCAAGAGCCCCTGATTCAAATTTGACTTCTCCAGATGAGCCAGATCAACGAAAGGCATACCACCAAACTGAAACAGTAAATTAGCAATGGCCTGCGTATGGCGAAGTGTCTCCGTCTGCGGATCTTTGTTAAGCAACGTATGAAGCTCACTCAAAGGAAGTGCTTTCTTCTGGCGGGTATCAACTCCGGTAAACACATCACGAAACAAACCATGTACATACGGAGCCTGACGAGCATCCACTCCCCTATTATAGATACAACGCAACATACGCATATACGTAGATATCGTATTTGGCTTTAAACGGGAGGCCGTCAGGTAATTGCTATACCTTTTTAAGTTTTCGCGGTTTATTCTGGTAAACTCAATAGACTGCGTACCACAAAACTGCGAGAAAGAACGGACCGCATTCTTATACACATGGGCCGTAGAATAACGGCCCTCCTTTCGCAAACAATCAATATAGTTGCTTGCACAAGTAGAAAATCGATTTTTCTTCATAATTCATTTCATATTATATTAATGAGTGAAAATATCACGGAATATACAAGATTTTCATTAAACCGAACATACTATTTATGGAATACTTACTGTTTTACATGAAAATCAGATATTCTTCCAGAAAATATGCAAATTGTAATCTCAATAACCCCTGCCTTATTCAGTTATAATATCATAAACAAAGAGAGGATAAACATTATTAAGTAAATGATTTATCCTCTCTCTTTATGTGTGGGTATATAGAAATTATTCCCCTAGATTCTCATACGTTTTACCGTCTTTGATTGCATCCGCTTTGAAGTCCTGGTAGTATTCTTTGGCCAAAGCAGTATATTTCTTATACATCCGACCGGCAATTTCTATTTCATCCCCTTGTACAATTGGAGTACGTGCCTTATTGGGGGTAGATACAAATTGCAACTCCCAATCCCCCAGTTTACTATAAAAATCATTGGCACGGAAAGCCTCTCGTCCATGCGTCTGACGTAATCCCTCCTCCGAATAGGTTGTTCCATTATCGAGATGTTCCTGAAGCATGGCATAAAACTTCGTCCAACGCGGCAAATAATACCCTTTAATAAGTCCCGTCCATTCTCTCCATGAGTAATCAAAAATAGAAGGATCTCCGTCTGCCCCCCAAATAGTGACTAAGGAAGTGGCATCATATTCTAACAGGTTCTTTTCTTCTTCCGTATCCCCCCAACTTCGTGCAGATGTCAGCCAACGGTCAAAATTAAATTCAGGACGTGTACGAAGCAGCTCGTCCACATCTTCCAGCATTTGCAAGAAGCGTTTGCTATGCAAAGCGAAAGCCTCTTTGTCTCTATTCAGGAAAGCTTCGGCAGCTCTTTTATGGATAACTTGTCCCATATTGGTCATCATTTGCCTTTGGACATCTATCACATCAAAACGATAAGGTTCAGAATTCTTCAGTTTATCGGCATCTTTGAGTAACAAACCTTCGGCCTGAATGACCAATAAAGGAGAATATGGAATTCCCAATCCCGCATTAGGCCCTGATTTTTTTACATTAAGAGCAGGACGTGCAGCAATGATAGAACTTCGTTCGGTACCATTTGTACCGGGACGATAAGGTCCCTCCAATAAACAAATCATAGCTTGCTGAGCCGAGGGAGAGACAGCCCCATAACGTCGGTTGGCATATTGCTTAAGCCATTCCTCAATGGCTACTTCCCCTTTATGCAAAGGCATCTCAAATGCCAAATCATAATATACAGGATTCTGTTCAATAGCTTCCATAAACAAACCGGAGCCACAAACATTGGGATACTGTTTTAAAGCCGTCATATATTGGTTGGAGGCCAGCAAACGCAAATCTCCATGCATATTAATACGCCCGCCGAAGTTATGCAAATTTCCTTCCACAGCCGGGTATCCCCAAAAGCCTTTGCGGCCCCTTATCTTTTCTCCATTTAAGTCCAGAATAATCAGGTCATTCTGAGGAACAGCCTTTACAATCGGTTCCCGCAAACTCCATGCCTGCATAGCCCATTTAGCTTTCGGGTCGAAATCTTTGATTAATTTATATATGGCATGCCCTACTGCGCTTAAATACTCCGGAGTATTGACAGGAGGTGCACTCTCGTGGAACGGATCTGCTGCGTATATTCCATACGTGCCATAAAGTTTCTTTTCTTCCTCTAAAAAATCACGGCCTAATGCTGCAAACAACGCATCGGTAGGATCAAGCTGTCCTGCTCCTTTAAATCCGCACCAACCGGGTTGCAGGCGAATTTTAGCTTCAGGATATTTATCTTTCAATTCACGAGGAACATAACCGGAGAATCCTTGTTGGATCGGTGTCATACCTAATTCCCTTTCACGGTCTATTATCTTTTTAGCTAAGATAATATGTTTATCGATCCAAGATTTAGGCAGCGGACCTCCATAACTTTGCAGATTTTGCATCCATTGCCAGGCAGCATGGCCCGGACCGGCTAAAAAACGGCGTGCTTCTTCATCTGTAAACCGATGTTTCAATAACGTGTTATACCATACAGCTTCCAATCCTACTGTTGCCAAAGGCATATTGATAGAATTCATAGCCATGAAATCTATTTCGCGTTGCCAACGTTCCCAATCCCAATAGGCAGCAGTATAGCTGACCGTACAATAATTCATGTATACCCTGTATTTACCATTGATCGTATTACGGATAGTCTTTTGGGGAAGCGGAAGATTTTCAGGTAAGTTTAATTGATTACCCAACCATGAAACATGCGCGTTACACGTATATTTCAGATATTGGTTAAATGCAGTGGACAGGGCTATGGCATTATTCCCTTTCAAAAGGACTTTCCCTTTTTCTGATGAGATTTCATACACATCCTCTCCATTGGCGGGGTCGATCAATTGCAGTTTGATCTGTTTCCCATATCCGGGTGTGACTCGCTCTATTAAGGCATAAACAGCCTTAATGTGCGGGTCTTTGGCATAGCCTATTACAGTAAACAGGCACAATAATAACAACAAAGGTTTTTTCATTTGACTATCAATTTTTATATAGCACAAATATAAGAAAAAGATTTTTTTTATAAAAAATAATTAATACGATGCAGTATTTCCCAATCCCCTGCATTTATTATATAAAAAGCAAACGTAGAATGATCAAACCTATATATCATTAAGACCTATAACCTGAACTTAACAAGTGTGGGGAAAAACAGAAAAGAGAGAGAGTTTTAAAGAAATGTCCCCAAAAACGAAGAACCCCTGCCAACTGAGAAAGCTGGCAGGGGTTCATTTTTATATCTTCGAAAAAAGCAATCTTTACTTGCAATATTTCTTTATCAGATCATCCGTATTCGGATCACCCAGTTCTTTTGCTTTATTGAAATTGCCGCAAGCTTCATCCGTTTTCTTCAACTGTATCTGACAAAGTCCGAGCAGACGATAGGCCTCAGCATATTTCGGATCTTCTTTCAATATATTATTCAATATTTGAACAGCCTCTTCATACCGTCCCACACGCAGGTTTACCACTGCTTGCTCTGCCTTATAAGTCAGGTCTTTCGGATTCAGTTCGATCGCCTTGGCAATATCATCCAATGCACGTTGATACTGGCGTGCTTTCAGGGCAGCTTGTTCTCGATAATAATAGAACATATCATTCACCTGTCCGTTGACTGCTTTAAAATAAGCATCGTAATCGAGCATCGCATTACGCGCCTGATTGGCATTCAGATTCATCTGTGCACGTTCCAGAAGATAAGGAGCAAACGCGGAAGTAACCGGTTGCGGACAACGGGCGATACAACTATCCATTAATACAATAACTTCTTTCGGATCCGCTTTCAGCAATTCCTTGGTTTTAGCGGCACTAAAGAAGGTAGCAGGAGAAGCAATATTGCTGGCGTTCACTTTCTCATAAGCAGCCAAAGCACCTGCATAGTCCTGTTGGGCAAACAGAATATCCCCTTCCAGCTGAGTGTAAACAGGAAGCGGATCAATAGCGATTGCCTGGCGGAGATTCTTCAAAGCCGTGTCATACGTCCAGTCTTTATACGTCTTCTCAGGCTTCGATAATTGGTAAGCATGCATCAACTTGGCAATGTTGTAATACACATCATCCTTTTTCTGTGCTACCTTCAATGCCTTATTAAAGTCGGCAACCGCCTTGTCAAACCAAGATTGGTCTTCCTGTCCCTTAGTTACATAATAATTGGCACGGCGAATATACCCGTCCGTGCTGTTCGGGAACTGGCGGATAAAATCATCCAATAGTTTACCGTACTCTTCATCCGTCATTTGTGAAGAAGCCATAAACAAGTAAACCAATGCCTGATCTTCCACTTCGGGCAGTCCTTTCCTGATTCCGATACTTTTCAGCGCAGCATCACCCAAAGAAAGCGCATTGATTTTTTGTGCCATGGCAAAAGCGGCCCCTGCTGCATAGCAAGTAGTCACCGTATCAATTCCGGAGGACTTCTGGGAAATACCGAATACCTGTCCTTCCGCATTCATCACCGGGCAACTAACCATTTTATCTTTCATCTGCATACCCAACGTATAATAATGATATTCTCCGGCCACTTTGGAGACATCTTTCACTTTACCGGATACACAAGCAATACTCTTTTGGGTCGAATAAGGAAGCATCCATGCATCGGCTCCCACTTCCGGAGCAGCTTTTGCCACGTTCAACGCAGGAACTTTCTTCTCGGTAATGGCTACACGGAACTTAATAACATCGTACATATCATTAGCTCCAAGTATCACGTCTACCGGCATTTGCTTGCCGTCCGCCGTGATAACCACCGCACGTTCCGCTCCTTTAAAAAGGCTATAATCAGATAAAGCCAATCCGTCTTCGGATACAAAAAATCCGTTCCCGGTGTTCAGCATCTTATCATTCTTGTCATAAGTCACCACAGAGAAAACTGCGCGTTTCGCCTTCTCCACCCATTTAGGGGTTTGTGCCATGCTTCCCTGTACCAGAAAGAAAAGCACCAAAGGTAGGATTAAAATCTTCTTCATATCAGTCGTTGTTTCTTTGTTTCACAGCTTCGTAAATCAGGATACCGGCAGCAACAGACACATTGAGGGATTCGATTGTTCCCAACATCGGTATCTTCACCCATTCGTCACAGAGTGCCAGGTTATCATAAGAGACTCCCGTATCTTCCGCACCCATAATGATGCATAACGGTCCTGTATAATCAGCTTTCGTATAGTCGTAGTCTCCTTTTTCCGTAGCAGCAACAATACGGAAACCGCTATCCTTCAAGTATTGCAGAGTCGCACGCAGATTTTGCTCACGACATACCGGAAGGGTATGCAATGCCCCTGCAGAAGTTTTCACAGCATCCGCATTCACAGAAGCACTGCCACGAGCCGGAATAATCACAGCGTCTACGGCTGCACATTCACAGGTACGGGCAATTGCACCGAAATTGCGTACATCGGTCACTCCGTCAAGCATGACGAAAAACGGATTCTTCCCTTGTTCGAACAAGAAAGGAACGAGATCTTCCGTCTTCTGATAAGTCACGGATGAAATGAAAGCCACCACACCCTGATGATTTTTCCGGGTGATACGGTTAATACGCTCCACCGGAACACGCTGAACGGGTATCAGCAGACCTTTCAAAGCTGCAAAAAGTTCTTTGGAAAGATCACTCTGAATGTCTTTCTTTACCAGAATCTTATCAATTTCTTTACCAGCCTGAATGGCCTCTATCACGGCACGAACGCCGAAAATCATTTCACTTTTATCAAGCATCTATGTTAATTTACTGTTTTATAATTTACTATTTATCAGTTGCGGGTAAGCAGGGCTTTGGCATTGCTAAGGGCAGCTTCGGTCAATGTAGCACCGCTTAACATGTGTGCAATCTCCTCTACCCGTTCCTCGTCGGTGAGACGTCGGATGTGGCTGTTGGTTTCCGTATCGCTGTCCTTCTTATATACTTTATAATGGGCCCCTCCCCGGGCAGCTATCTGCGGCAGGTGAGTGATACTGATAACCTGACGGTTCTGTTCGCCCATTTCCTGCATCATGTCTGCCATGCGGTCGGCTATTTCACCGGATACTCCGGTGTCAATCTCATCAAATACGATAGTCGGCAGTTTCACGGCTCCGGCAATCATTGCTTTGATAGACAGCATGACACGCGCTATTTCACCTCCCGAAGCGACGGAAGAAATGTTCTGCAACACACCGTTCTTGTTGGCAGAAAACAAGAAGCTGACAGTATCTTCTCCCTGTAATCCGGGTTCTTTCTTTAACCCCATTTCCACCTGGAAACGGACATTCGGCATTCCCAACGGTACCAACCGGGCTGCCAACTGTTTTTCCACCTCACGCGCAGCCGCTGCACGGGCTTTGGTCAACACTTCCGCCTGCTGCTTGACCTGTTTATATTGTTCTTCCTTACGTTCTGTCAGTTCGGCAATGCGCTCATCGTAAGAAGTGATAGCGGACAACTTGCCACGATATTCCTCCGTCAAAGCAATCAGCTCCTCAAGTGTCTGCACACGGTGTTTCTGTTGCAGGGAATAGATCATGTTCAGACGATCGTTCACCTCATCCAGCCTTGTAGGATTGAACTCGATAGACTCACCTTGCGAAGATACCTCCTGCGAAATATCTTTCAGTTCGATATAGGCACTTTCCATGCGTTCGGCAAGTTCCTTGGCAGGCTGATAAACTCTTTGCAAGTTATTCAGCGTATTGAGACTGTCCTTTAAATAGGAAAGCAATCCTCCTTCGTCCGAAGCAAAAGACTGTTCCACCCGATAAAGCCCCGCCTTGATCTCCTCCGCATGACTTAACATTTCAGCTTCTTGTTCCAGTTCCTCCTGCTCTCCTTCGGCAAGATGAGCTTCTTCAAGCTGCTCCAGTTGAAAACGGATATAATCTTCATCGGCACGGCTTTTCTCAGCCAGTTCCATTAACTCGGACAGCTCTCTTTCAGTCTGTTTCCACCCGGCATAACGAGAGTGATATTTCTCCAGTGCCGCATCATTATGTGCAAGAATGTCGAGCACATTCAACTGAAACCCTTCCTTATTGAGCAACAGGTTCTGATGTTGCGAATGTACATCAATCAACTGTTCGCCCAACTCTTTTACCTGCACCAAAGATGCGGGAGTATCATTAATAAATGCCCGGCTTTTACCGGATGCCTGCACTTCACGGCGCAAGATGCACTCCTCATCATATTCCAGCTCGTTCTCCTCAAAGAACGGGCGCATACCATACGCTGAAATATCAAAACGTGCCTCTATTACACATTTGGAAGCCCCCCGGCGAATGGCCTTCATATCCGCCCGCTGCCCAAGCAACAGACCGATTGCTCCCAGAATAATTGACTTTCCGGCCCCCGTTTCACCTGTTATAACGGAAAAGCCTGTTTCAAAACTGATGTCCAGTTTCTCTATCAATGCGTAATTCTGAATGTATAATGAACGTAACATTTGAATCAGTGAAAGTTAAGGGTTGAGAGTTAAGAGTTTCAATTCATCAGACAGACGATCGATAATATCTTGAGCTACTTCCGTTTTTGATTTCAGGGGGTAGTCAGTACGACCTTTTCTGTCTATTATACTTATTTTATTCGTATCGTAACGGAATCCGGCTCCCGCATCATTGAGCGAATTAAGTACAATGAAGTCGAAGTTCTTGCGTTCGAGCTTTCCTTCGGCATTCTGCTGTTCATTGTTCGTTTCGAGGGCAAAGCCTACCAACAACTGATTCTTACCTTTCAACGCTCCCAGACTTGCCGCAATATCTTCGGTTGCCTGAAGATGCAGAGTCAGTTCTTCCTCCTTCTCACGTTTAATTTTCTTATCGGCTACCACCTCCGGACGGAAATCGGCTACTGCCGCACAAAGAATACCCGCATCGGCTTCGGCAAAGTATTTTTTCGACGCTACCGACATTTCGCCGGCAGACTCTACATCAATGCGACGAATGCGGGAATGTTGTGTTTTCAGTTGCACGGGTCCCGCTATCAGTGTCACCTGCGCTCCACGACGTGCACATTCTTCCGCGAGGGCAAACCCCATTTTTCCGGAAGAATAGTTGCCGATAAAACGGACAGGGTCAATCTTCTCATAAGTCGGCCCGGCTGTAATCATTATTTTCTTACCTTGCAGCTCACCGTTTGCAGAAAAAAATTCATCCAGCACACGGATGATATTCTCCGGTTCCTCCATACGTCCCTTCCCTACAAGATGACTGGCAAGCTCACCCGTACCCGGCTCGATAATATGATTGCCGTAAGAACGAAGTATCTCCAGATTCTTCTGAGTGGCAGGATGAGCATACATATCGAGGTCCATAGCCGGAGCTACAAACACCGGAGCTTTCGCCGAAAGATAGGTCGTTATCAGCATATTATCAGCTATCCCGTTTGCCATTTTGCCAATGGTAGAGGCAGTGGCGGGAGCTATCAGCATCGCATCTGCCCACAGTCCGAGGTCAACGTGGCTGTTCCACGTTCCGTCACGTTGGGCAAAGAATTCACTGATGACCGGTTTGCTGGTCAAGGCCGATAGAGTAATGGGAGTAATAAATTCTTTTCCCGCCGGAGTAATCACAACCTGCACTTCCGCTCCTTGCCTGATAAGTCCGCGGATGATATAGCAAGCCTTATATGCGGCAATACTGCCGGTAATTCCAAGAATTATCTTTTTTCCTTTTAGCATTATTTCGTAATCAAATTACTCATTTCACGCAAGCGGATCTTAGTCAAGGCCGCCTTCGTATTCAGCGTGAAATCACTATTCAAAATCCAACTGTAATATCCGGGGTCTTTCTTCAACACCTCGGCTACCGACATTCCTTTATACTTTCCGAAGTTGAACACTTCCGTTCCATTATCATCGTAAACCATACGTCCTGCAAAATCTACGTTTTTGCTGAAACTGGAATAATCGGCAAGGAATGCGATGTCATTCTGAAGATCCGGATAACGGTCGAGCTGTGCCTTCAGCACCTCGTATGTAGCCCGTGTATCCGCTTCGGCAGTGTGCGCATCTTCCAGATTCTTCTCGCAATAGAACTTGTAGGCTGCGGACAGGGTACGTTGTTCCATTTTATGAAATATCACCTGTACATCCACAAATTTACGTTTGCTCATATCAATGTCCACCCCGGCACGCAGAAATTCTTCTGCCAGCACAGGAATATCAAAACGGTTGGAATTGAATCCGGCCAGGTCGCATCCTTCAATGTCGCGGGCAATATTCTTTGCCACTTCCTTGAAAGTCGGGCAATCTGCCACGTCAGCGTCATAAATGCCATGCACGGCGGAAGATGCTTCGGGGATGTGCATTTCGGGATTGATACGCAGAGTTTTCGCTTCCTCATTCCCGTTCGGGTAAACTTTCAAATAACAGATTTCAACGATTCGGTCTGTGTTGATATTGGTTCCTGTCGTCTCAAGATCGAAAAAGACAATAGGGTTTTTCAGATTTAATTTCATTTTTATTCATTTTGTTTCACAACAGAGGACGCGGAGGACATAGAGAGTAAATGAAAGGAATGTCATTCAAATTATCCTCTGTGTCCTCCGTGTCCTCTGTCGTGAAATGTATATTAATCGTTCAACATCATCGGCATTAACAACATCAGCAGGTCTTCATTTTCTTCCTGTTCCACCGGTACGATGACACCGGCACGTGAAGGATCGGCAAGTTCGATAACAACTTCGTCTGCCGAAATATTGTTAAGAATGTCGATTAGGAATGTAGACTTGAATCCGATGCTCATTGCCGCACCTGCATACTGGCAGACTTGTGTTTCTTCGGCAGAAGTGGAGAAGTCGATATCTTGTGCGGAAATCACGATCTGGTTCTCCTGCATACGAAGTTTAATCAAGCTGCTGGCCTGTGACGAGAAAATAGACACACGGCGCAAAGCTCCGATCAGCTGTTGCCGGTCGACCGTCACTTTATGCGGGTTGTTCTGCGGAATTACAGAGTTGTAGTTCGGATAGCGTCCTTCGATCAAACGGCATACCATGCGATAGCTATCGAGCATAAACACAGCGTTGCGTTCATCAAATTCGATCGTCACAGAGCCTTGTTCCTTCGGCAGAAGGTTTTTGAGCAATGTAGCCGGTTTTTTGGGAAGGATGAAGGCAGCACGTTCGTTACCCTTGGCAGCCAGCGTCTTGCAACGTACCAGCTTGTGGCCGTCCGAAGCCACCATTGTGATATCTTCTGTTGTAATATCGAAATAAATACCGTTCATCACCGGGCGGAGTTCGTCGTCGGCAGTAGCGAAGACCGAGCGGTTGATTCCCCCCAGCAACACTTCCGCTTCCATTTCCACACGAACTGCGTTGTCACCCAATGTAGCCGATTGCGGAAATTCGTCCGCATTCTGTCCCATTAGGCTGTATTTCCCATTCTGGTACTGCACTGTTATTTCGTAGTTGTCCGGATTGATCAAGAACGTGAGAGGTTGTTCCGGAATTTCTTTCAGTGCGTCGAGCAAAGTTTTCGCTACTACGGCAAAACGCCCGTTGGTATCGCTTTCATTCACTTCTACGGTAGTAACCATTGTAGTTTCACTGTCAGATACAGTCACAGACAATGTTCCGTCTTCCAGTTCGAAGAGGAAACAATCGAGAATAGGCAGCGCATTTTTTGAATTAATCACACGGCTGATAGCCTGTAAATGGCTGGAAAGAGCAGTACTTGAAACGATAAATTTCATATATTTTCGTGTATTTAAGTTTTAAATGTTCTATCGCACAAAGTTACGAAAAAAGATTGGGGCTACCCAATAAAAACAAAAGAAAAAAACAGGCTTTGTGTGAAGGATATTACTAAAAAATTGTAACTTCGCCGCAGAATTTAAAATTATTGCAATGGAATTTACAGGAAAAATCATCGCTATCCTCTCTCCGAGAGGCGGAGTTTCAAAAACTAGCGGCAACGAGTGGAAATCACAAGAGTACGTAATCGAAAACCATGACCAATATCCGCGTAAAATGTGTTTCGACGTGTTTGGCGCAGACAAAATCGAGCAGTTCAACATTCAAATGGGCGAAGAACTGACCGTATCATTCGACGTTGACGCCCGCCAGTGGAACGACCGTTGGTTCAACAGTATCCGTGCATGGAAAGTGGAGCGTGTAGGCGCAGGTGCTCCAATGGCTCCGGGTGCTCCCGTTCCTCCTCCGGCTCCTGCCGCTACTCCGGAATTTACTCCGGGTGATGCCAAGGACGATCTGCCTTTCTAAGCCGAAAGTATTCCGCTTGACGATACAGATAAAAAAACTCCCGGTGAGAATGATTCTTGCCGGGAGTTTTTTTATACCCGCACTTTGTAAAGATTCCGCCGTGGGCTAAGCGTTCTTCATCCCGGGGCCGGACGACGCTCCGCTGCGGGACGGGAAAAATCCGCCCACGACTTACGGAAGAAACAAAGCAATATCAGCAACAGCAGTTCCCCCGAAAAAATTCAACCAGCAACAGCAACAGCAGTTTTATCTTTCTTTTTCTTTCTGTTTCTATTCTTTCTCTTATACTCTCTTCTCTTCTCTTGGCTTATGGTTCGGTTATGGTTCGGTTTTCGCGCCCTGCCAGAAGGCGTTTCAGAAGTTTTATTTTTCGAAAAAAAGAGCGATATTTTTTTATTTGTTTTTTGCAGGTTTTCCGTTGTTTTTCCATAGTTTTTTCCACTCTTCCAGTCAGGATATTCCTGTTCGAGAACGTCCTTTTTCCGTATAGAAAAACAGCCTTTCAGATGAGTTTTCCGAATGGACTTTACTCCGATTTATACCGCAAAACAATATTGGGATATATCACTCCGTCAGCACAAGTAAACTGGGCAAAGAGTATAAAATTACGAAAAAATTCGGAGTTGCGCAGGAAGAAATCCGGCACGAAATGAATTTGCTTTGCTGCCTGATGAAACAGATGATCGAAGTCTGCCATTAACATGAAATGGTAGGAATCGGACAAGTTATCCATTCCTGTCCGGTATGCTATCGCTCCATTGAGCACCTCGCCTTTATCCAACTGGCGTATGTAACGGGACAGACTATTTTCATCGGGCGCCAACAGCAAACGCCCTTCATAAAATGTGGCGTATGTATGCGATGTCGGTTCGGCAAAACCAGTTAGTTGCGTAAACAACGTTGTTTGAGGCAGGCGATAGACGGGGTAAGCTTTATTGGCAGTATAACAAAAAGTTATCAGGGGTGCTTTTCCCCGTTCTTCGGCAGAAACGGTGTTGATAAGAGATCGCAGCATCCGTTCCGCTTCCGTCACGTCCGACACCGACAGGCTCAGAACCGCCGCCGCTTCCTGCAACGTATCTTCACGCTGGAAAAGACAGGCAACCAGTTCCTGTCCGGCATTCTCCATTAGATAATGAGACAACTCCCGATTCCTATTCCGCACGTCACTGGTACGAACGCCCGTCTCCTGCATATCTCCATAAGAAAGCAGAGATGCCCAGTCCGTGACTCCCTGTTTAGTGAAATAGAAAGCGGTGGAAGGCAATGCCTCACCCGGAAATCCTTCCACTGATTCCTGCTGACGAAGCACATTCATAAACGTGAAGCAAGTATCCGTTTCGTGACAGACACCCGTAAAATAAATGAAATCATCCCGCAGCTTCATATCAAACTCCGTCCAGCCCATCATACCTTCCAAATGGGCATAAACAGTGGCAACCGCCGGACTTTTCTTCGGGGCGGCCGCTTCTGCAAAGGTAGGATCATCCGCCAATGATTTTCCGTTCTTGTGAGCATCAATAACGGTTTCTATCAACTTCTTCTGATAACTCAAAGCCATAAAATCGGATGTCAGGTAGCATGCCAGAAAATCCCCGTCCGCCATAGGATAAATCGTTATATCCTCTCCCTTATATTTGAAAGTTTTCGGTGGATAAAGAGATGAGACATACTTCTGCACGAAACGGTCAATCAGTTGCCGGTCGCCCTCCCCCAATCTGCAATATAGCACCTGGTTATGAATATTGTCCGGCTCATGAAAACTAATCAACATTTGATTCATTTGCCGGCTCAATCCGTGAGGCGCTTCTTCCTGAAGGGTATAAAGATACTGTTTCAGATACGAAAACAGTTTGGATACATGAAGATATTGCTGATTTTTACTACAAGCCAGATCGTCTACTTCCGCCACAAATTCCAGTATGTCATCAGTGACAAAAACTGCCGAAGCAGAGGGCGGAACCAATTCGTAGAGATTGAAATCCTTTTTTCCTTCGGCGGCCGACAGCCTGAAAAAAGAGTACAAAGCGAAACCTGCGCACAAAAGTACAACAGAAGAAGTGATCGCTATTTTCACTATCGTACGAAGTTTCATAATATTCGCTGTTTATCGGCTAAGTGCAAAAATAATAATTTCTACAAAGAAAACAAAACTTTTGCTAAATATTTCACCGGAAATCAAAGAAGGATTTCCAATCCGTCGTATGCCAGGTGAATATTCTCCGGGAGTTTCCGTTCCACCTCTGCATGCAAGCCCATATCATGACTCATGTGTATAAAGTATGTTTTCTTCGCCCGAATGCGCTGCGCAACCGCCAACGCCTCCTCCAAATCCTGATGTGTGGGATGCGGGGCTATCCGTAGTGCATTCACTATCAAAACATCTATTCCGGCTAATTGTTCATACGATTCTTCGGGCATAGTCAGCATATCGGTGATGTAGCCGAGCTGTCCGATGCGGTAACCCAGAATCGGCAGCCGCCCGTGCATCACACGCAAAGGTATGACCTCCGTAGTATTTATAAAGAATTTCTGCCCGACCGATATTTCCTGCAAAGGAATATCGGGAACACCCGGGTAGCGATGATCTACAAAACAGTAGGGCATACGCAAGCGCAAAGCGTCCGACACGTATTGTTCCGCATAGATAGGCACAGAACCGAAACGGCAGAACGGACGCAAATCATCCAGCCCGCCCACATGGTCATAATGTTCGTGAGTAATCAGCACACCGTCTATCCTTTCAAAAGGCAGGCGTAAGACCTGCGTCCGAAAATCGGGACCGCAGTCAATCAGTATCCGTGCATCGCCTGTCTCTACAATAGCAGACGTGCGCAACCGGTTATCTTTCGGGTCGGCAGAAGTACAGACCGGACACGTACAGCCAATCTGAGGGACTCCCGTCGATGTTCCACTTCCAAGTATTCTTATTTTCATTTCTTTCAGACGAAATTTACTTCCGGATGTATATCTATGCCGAACTTCTCACGGACAGAAGCCCGCACCGCATCCGAAAGCGCAATTATATCACTACCTTTCGCTCCACCGCAATTCACCAGCACCAAGGCTTGCTTATCGTGTACAGCCGCCGGACCTAAGGCTTTCCCTTTCCACCCGCACTGATCGATCATCCAGCCGGCGGGAATCTTCACCCGTCCTTCCGGCAGTTCGTAGTAGGGCATTCCCGGATATTCCTGCTGTAAAGCTTCCAGCTTCTCCCTCGGCACAATCGGGTTCATAAAGAAACTACCGGCATTTCCCATTACTTTCGGGTCGGGCAACTTAGCCTCACGAATGTCAATAATGATTTTCCGGACGACAGGCAAAGTCAGCGCAGGATATTTTTCAAGTTCCTGACGAATCGTTCCGTAATCGAGCATATAATGTTCCTCTTTACTAAGCCGGAAGCAGACATGAGTCACAAAAACGGATTTGTTCTCAGGACGTTTGAAGATACTGTTGCGATAGGCATAGCCACATTCTTCAACAGAATAAACGCGTTCCCGCCCCTGAATGTTCACCGTTTCCACGGTTGTTATCAAGTCCTTTACTTCCACGCCGTAGGCTCCGATATTCTGCACAGCGCTTGCACCTACCTCGCCGGGAATGAGTGAAAGATTTTCAGCTCCATACCACCCGTGTTCTACACAATATGCCACAAAATCATCCCACACCACACCTGCGCCTACACGCACGGAAACAGAGCGCTCGTCTTCCTCCGCCACTTCGATTCCTTCGATACGGGAGTGCAACACCACTCCTTCATAGTCTTTGGTAAATAACAGGTTGCTGCCGCCGCCAATATGCAAAAAAGGTGTCGTAACGGCACCTTGCTCAATCAACGTCTTCAGTTCTTCCACCGAAGCATATTCAATGAAACGGTTGGCACTGACGTCAATGCCGAAGGTATTGTAGGGTAAAAGAGAATACATCGTTTAAAGTTATATAGTTATTCTATTCGTTATATGTCGATAAATGCAGACTGTTATATTCGCTATCATCAGATGCTTACATCTTCAAATTTATATAGCTCCCATTCGCCTGCTTTCCGGCGAAAATAAAGAATATTCGAAAACCCGTTTCCGATTCCTTTCAGTGCCAGGATTTTAGTTGGCGATCCGTCATCATTCCGTTGCCCGTAATTGATATTCGAAAGGCGTTCGGCAGGCAATGCCGGCTTGAAGGCAAACCACTGGTTCAAATCGAGAGTAGTCTCCAGCACAGAGAAATCATCGTCCGGATCGGTAGTAACAAAAGCCAATGGCTCACGCACACGCTGGCTCTGGAAAAGGCTGTCGGTAGCGAAATGGCCGAAGAACTCCACAAAGTCCTCGTTTTCATCCCGTTCGATAGGACGCAGATTGATAGCCTCCAGAATCCACGCTCCCTTGATACGCTCAAAGTAATATTTCTTCATCATCCGTGTCTTCACGAATATCCACTCCACTTGCACGGAAGTGAGAGAGGTATCTCCTACCAAGTCCATGTCTTCCTCTTTATCAAACAGGAGCGTATAATAATGCTGTTTGGTAAACAGGTTGTCGTGCTTCCAGTTACGTTCCTCGATATTCGCCTTTTTATCTCCGTTGTAGTAGGGCAACGGAAATTTCACACGCTGACGTTGCAACACATCATCGGAAGCAAAATTATAGATGAAATCGTCGAAAGATTCGTCAGCCTGTATAGGCTGCGGATCTTCCGGCAATTCATCCAGGTGGATTGAATCGGCTTTGTGCCGGATAGAATCCACCTCTTGAGTAATAGATGCGAAGGGGTCAATCTTAGCTTTTTTATTGCTACAAGCACCCAGTAAACCGAGTAATATGACCCCTGCAATTAGTTTTTTCATTATTTTAATTTCTCTCTAAGCTTTTCAAGCATATCCACCGTCATGCTTTCCAGGTCATAAGCCGGCTTCCAACCCCACTCTTCACGAGCACAGGTGTCGTCCAGGCTGTCGGGCCAACTATCGGCAATGCGTTGTTTCAACGGGTCTACATCGTAGATCATCTGAAACTCCGGCACATGCTTTTTGATAGCTTGATAGATCGTCTCCGGATCGAAACTCATAGAGGCGATATTGAAAGCATTGCGGTGTATCAATTTTGTCGGATCAGCTTCCATAAGCGTAATCGCTGCATTCAGCGCATCCGGCATATACATCATATCCATTAAAGTGCCTTCTTTGATAGGACACACAAATTTTTCACCTTTTACAGCCGAATAATAAATGTCGACAGCGTAATCGGTTGTTCCTCCACCCGGAGGGGTTACGTTCGAGATAATGCCCGGGAAACGGACTGCACGAGTGTCGACACCATATTTATTAAAATAGTAGTCGCTCAACAACTCGGTTGTCACTTTAGTAACTCCATACATGGTACGCGGACGCTGAATGGTGTCCTGCGGCGTCTTCGTATGAGGTGTACTTGCACCAAAAGAACCGATTGAACTGGGTGTAAACACGGCACATCCCTGTTCGCGCGCTACTTCCAATACATTCCATAGCCCATCAATGCCAATCTTCCAAGCCAGCTTCGGCTTCGATTCGGCTACCACTGATAGCAAGGCAGCCAGATTATACACTGTGTCAATGTGGTATTCTTTCACCACAGACGCAATCATTTCCCCATTGGTCACGTCGACAATAGCCGCCGGTCCTGATTCTTTCAACTCTCCCTTAGGTTCTGCACCCGGGATATAACCAGCTACCACGTTTGTGTTACCATAGCGTTTACGTAGCTCCATCGTTAACTCGGAGCCGATCTGTCCGGTGGCTCCAATAATCAAAATGTGTTTCATTTTTTCTTCGTACTTAAATTATTAAGCTAAATAGTGCGCAAAGTAAGCACTTTTTTTTCAGATTTTAATCAAAAAGATATGGTTATTCCAATAAAAATTGTGTCCTTTGTAATCGAACTTAATTACTCAAACACTATGTACGGTAAAATGAAAGATTTTCTCAGCCAAACATTGGCTGAAATTAAAGAAGCCGGTCTTTATAAAGAAGAACGACTAATTGAAAGTGCGCAGCAAGCTGCCATCACTGTAAAAGGTAAAGAAGTGCTGAACTTCTGCGCTAACAACTACCTGGGACTGTCCAATCACCCCCGATTGATCAAAGCTTCCCAGGAAATGATGAACCGACGCGGATATGGTATGTCCTCCGTTCGTTTCATTTGTGGAACACAAGATATACACAAAGAACTGGAAGCCGCTATTTCCGACTATTTCCAAACAGAAGACACGATTCTATATGCTGCCTGCTTCGATGCAAACGGTGGTGTGTTCGAACCGCTTTTCTCGGATCAGGATGCCATTATCTCGGATTCTCTGAACCATGCTTCTATTATCGACGGTGTACGTCTTTGCAAAGCTAAACGCTATCGTTACGCCAATGCTGACATGAACGAGCTGGAGAAATGCCTGCAAGAGGCACAAGCTCAACGTTTCCGCATTATCGTTACAGACGGCGTGTTCTCTATGGACGGCAACGTAGCTCCTATGGATCAGATTTGTGACCTTGCCGAGAAATATGATGCACTGGTTATGGTAGACGAATCACACTCTGCCGGCGTGGTAGGCGCTACCGGACACGGCGTAAGCGAACTCTACAAAACTCATGGTCGTGTGGATATTTACACCGGTACGCTGGGTAAAGCTTTCGGAGGTGCTTTAGGAGGATTTACTACCGGACGTAAGGAGATTATTGACTTACTGCGCCAACGCAGCCGCCCGTATCTGTTCTCCAACTCATTGGCTCCGGGCATTATCGGTGCAAGCCTGGAAGTATTCAAGATACTGAAAGAAAGCAATGCGCTGCATGACAAACTCGTGGAGAATGTAAATTACTTCCGCGACAAGATGACTGCTGCCGGATTCGATATCAAACCGACACAAAGTGCTATTTGCGCTGTCATGCTGTATGACGCGAAGTTGTCACAGATTTATGCCGCACGTATGCAGGAGGAAGGTATCTACGTAACCGGATTCTATTATCCGGTAGTTCCGAAAGACCAGGCACGTATCCGTGTACAAATCTCTGCCGGACACGAGAAGGAACATCTCGACAAGTGTATCGCTGCCTTTATCAAAGTAGGTAAAGAACTCGGTGTACTGAAATAAAAAACATTTTCTTTTCTTCCATTGTTATTATTGTAATCATAAGGATTTGATTATCGACAATAACAATGGAAGATTTTTAATTTATATATGGAAGAACTTACTCTCACCACCCCTGCTCTGCTTTTCTCCGCAGTTTCACTGATATTATTGGCTTACACCAATCGTTTCTTATCGTATGCACAACTTGTACGCCAGCTGCGAGACCGCTATATGGAAAACCCTTCGGACATCACCGTGGCACAGATTGAAAACTTGCGGAAACGACTGAACCTGACACGTACCATGCAAGGGCTGGGCATTGCAAGCCTGTTTTTCTGCGTAGTGAGTATGTTTCTGATTTATATCGGACTGCAATTATTATCCGCTTATGTCTTCGGACTGGCTTTGATTCTGCTGATCGCATCTCTGGGCGTATCTTTCCGCGAGATACAGATTTCTACCCGTTCGCTGGAGATCTATCTCGGGGCAATGGAAAAAGGACACAAAAAATAGATTATTCATCTGCAAATCTGCACACTATTACACATGAAATGAAAAAGAAGCTGTCCGGAAATAAATCCAAACAGCTTCCTATATATTATAAATATATTTTCAGACTATTATCAACGTTGTCCCAACTGTGAGTCAACAAAGAAGATACCGGTGTCACCGGCTTTCTTGATCTTATCAACGATTCCCTGTGCAGTAGCTTCTTCTTCTACCTGTTCGCGAACGAATCCCCACAAGAAGTCCTGAGTTGCTTTGTCCTTCTCAGCGGCAGCCACGTCAACCAGTTTGTCTACCAATGCAGATACATGGCATTCGTGTTTGTAAACGTGTTCAAACACTTCCAACGGAGTACCCCAGCCGTTAGGAACGACATCAATCTTGTCGACCATTGCAGTTCCACCACGCTTGATAATATAATCAGCCATTGCATAAGCATGTCCCATTTCTTCCTGAGACTGTTTCTTCATCCAATGTGCAAAACCGCTGAAACCTTCTTTCTCAAAGAAGAAAGACATTGCCAAATACAGGTTAGACGACCACATTTCTGCTGTGATCTGTTCATTGATTGCCTTTTGTAATTTTTCTGAAATCATAATCGTATCTTTTTATTAAGTTGTTAATGTAGTTTCTTATTGAACTCATTACAAAAATAACAAGATTTCAGTTAAAATTGTTCCGACTCCCCTGTATTTTTAAACTACATTCACATTTTATTTACACCAACTCGTCAGAAGTATATCCTTTCGGCAACTCACGACAGTTGTAACCGGAAGCCATAATCTCACCATAGGCACCTGCTGAGCGAAGAGCTATCAAGTCGCCTCGCTTCACCTTGTTCAGATCGATCGCTTTTCCGAAAACATCCGACGATTCGCAGATAGGCCCTACTACATCATAAGATTCTACCGGTTCTTCAGAAGTGATGTTTTCCATTTTGTGGTATGCCTGATATAAGGCGGGACGGATCAAGTCCGTCATGCCTGCATCAAGGATAGCGAATTTCTTTTTCGCTCCCTGTTTCACATATAACACTTTGGAGATCAATGAACCGCATTGGCCAACGACTGCACGCCCCAACTCAAAATGCAGAGTCTGATAAGGACGCAGTTTCAGTTGTCCGGCATAGGTTGAGAAATAATCCTTAAAGTTGGGAATTGCCTGACGGTTGGGATGTCCGTAATCAATGCCCAAGCCACCGCCTACATTGATGTGTTCCACCAGAATGCGACGGGCTTCCAGCTTATCCTGCAATTCGTTGACACGGTTGCAAAGGGCAATAAAGTCACCCATATCCAGAATCTGAGAACCGATGTGAAAGTGAAGTCCGATGAATTTGACATGCTTCATTTCTACTGCCACATCTATCACTTTATCCATATCCTGCATACTGATTCCAAATTTGTTCTCGGCCAGGCCGGTCGTAATATTGGCATGAGTATGCGCACCGACATCGGGATTGATACGGAAAGCCACATTGGCTATCTTATTTTGAGCAGCAGCAAGTTCGTTTATCACTTCCAGTTCAGGAATAGATTCTACATTGAAACAGAAGATTCCGTATTCCAGTCCGAGGTTAATCTCCCAATCGGCTTTGCCTACTCCCGCAAAGACAATTTTGCTTGCAGGAAATCCGGCACGGATAGCAGCACGGATTTCTCCACCACTCACACAATCTGCTCCCATACCGCTTTCACGGATAATGGTAAGCACTTTCGGATTGGCGTTTGCTTTTACTGCATAGTGTACGGAATAGTTAGGATATTTGGCAACCTCTTGGTTGATAGCCGACAATGTATCACGCAGCACTTTCGTATCGTAATAATAGAAAGGTGTCTGCAAAGTACGGAACTTATCGATTGGAAATATTCCTTTCATAACTCAAAAAACTTGTTTAGTTAGTTAAAAAAGAGCGCTTTTATCATTTTGGTAAAAGCGCTCAATATAATTTGTGGAATTATTTGTTGTTGAAAAGCATATCGCTCAGCGACTGTAATGCTGTCTTCTTGTCACATTCCCGAATGAGGAAAGAAATGTTGTAGTTACTTCCTCCGAATGAAATCATTCGTACCGGTATGTCACGCATGGCGTCAAGCGCTTTTGCTTCAAAACCGACGTTCTCCCACTCCAAGTCGCCCACGACGCAGATGATACACATTTCTTTGTCGACGGTCACTGTACCGTATTTCTTCAAGTCATCCAGAATCTCGTTCAGGTGTTTCGTGTTATCTATCGTGACAGACACACCGACTTCCGAAGTACAAATCATATCGATCGAAGTCTGGTAACTTTCAAAGATTTCGAATACTTTGCGCAGGAAACCATGAGCAAGCAACATACGGCTTGACTTGATTTTAATGGCCGTAATGTTATCTTTTGCAGCTACAGCTTTGATTTTCCCTTTCTCTGTGTCATTAGAAATTAATGTCCCCGGAGCATGCGGATCCATTGTATTCAACAGACGTACAGGGATATTGGCATATTTAGCAGGCTGAATGCAGGTCGGGTGCAGAATTTTTGCACCGAAGTAAGCCAACTCGGCTGCTTCTTCAAAATGCAACTGGCGAACCGGGGCAGTCTTGTCGACAATGCGCGGGTCGTTGTTGTGCATTCCGTCAATATCTGTCCATATCTGGATTTCGGAAGCATTCACGGCTGCACCAATCAGGGAAGCTGTGTAATCGCTGCCACCACGTTGCAGGTTATCGATCTCGCCATAAGCGTTGCGGCAGATGAAACCTTGCGTGATATAAATATCCATATCCGGATAAAGTTCGAGCTGTGCCTGCAGTTTCTCCTTAATATATACAGGGTCCGGTTCTGCGTTCTTGTCAGTACGCATGAATTCCAAAGCCGGAAGCAATACTGACTTCACACCACATTCCTGCAGATAGAAGTTCACCATAGCCGTAGAGATAAGCTCTCCCTGTGCCAAAACCACTTTCTCTTCGAACAAAGTGAAAAGGTCTTTAGTGTAGGAGCGGATGTAGTCGAAGTGAGACTTGATGACTTCCAGACCTTTCTGTTTATACTCCTGAGTTGCGTATAGTTCATCAACGTGCTGTTTATATTTAGCCTCCAGCTTATTGATAATCTCGTTGGCACCCTCCGGATTCTTCTTATACAGATAGTCCGAAATTTCCACCAATGTGTTTGTCGTACCTGACATAGCTGAAAGGACAACAATCTTCTGTTCACCATCGGTAATCAATTTGGCTACTTCCTTCATGCGCTGAGCAGAACCTACGGAAGTTCCTCCAAACTTTAAAACTTTCATTTTCGTTACTGTTTTAGTTATCTATATTTAAATCTATTTCTATTGTTCTCTGTCGGGGTATATATTCGTCGGTCACATCGGTGATATGATGTTCGGCACAACGGTATACCCTGCCGGGATATTCTTTCAGTAATTGCAGATTGTGCGTCGTCATCACTACGGACGAACCGGTTTCACAAATGTTGTGCAACAATTCTACAATGGACTTACCTGTCTCTACATCCAGGTTTCCGGTCGGTTCATCCGCCAGAATGATAGCCGGAGAATTAAGTACGGCACGTGCGATTACGATACGCTGCTGTTCGCCGCCGGAAAGCTCGTTAGGGATTTTATAGCCTTTATTGGACATCCCCACTAAATCAAGTACTTCCTCAATACGTTCTTTTATCTCTTGTTTATTCTTCCAGCCGGTGGCACGAAGTACAAACTCCAGATTATTGTACACAGTACGGTCTGTCAACAGTTGAAAATCCTGAAACACAATGCCTAACTTCCGGCGTAGCTGCGGGATATGCTTACGTTTGATAGAGCGCATATTATAGCCCAGCACTTCCGCATCACCGTCAATTACGTCCAGTTCGCCATACAAGGTCTTGAGCAGACTTGTTTTTCCGGAGCCTACTTTTCCTATCAGATAGACGAACTCTCCTTTGTGCAGTTCCAGATTTACACCACTTAGCACACAGAGTTCCTGCTGATGTATTTCTACGTTCTTATATTGAATTAATGCTTCTTCCATGTACTGCTATGTCTTTCCTGCAATTCGCGTGCAAGGTCTTCGATGCGGTAACCTTTTGAAGTTAATAATACAATCATGTGATAAATCAAATCGGCTCCTTCGTAAATCAAACGCTCATTGGTGCCGTTTGTTGCTTCAATGACAGTTTCTACTGCTTCTTCGCCCACTTTCTGTGCTATCTTATTGATTCCGGATTCGAACAGACTGGTCGTATAAGAACCTTCCGGCATTTCTTCATGACGTTTGTCAATAAAATCCTGCAATGCTTTCAGAAACATGACCGGTTCTTCATTCTTTTCACCCCAACAAGTATCCGTACCTGTGTGGCAAACCGGACCTACCGGATTCACCTGTATCAATAACGTATCATTGTCACAATCGGCCTTGATAGAAACGACGTGAAGGAAATTGCCGCTCTCTTCGCCTTTCGTCCAAAGACGGTTCTTTGTTCGGCTGAAAAAAGTTACTTTTCCGGTTTCTACCGTTTTATCATAAGCCTCTTTATTCATGAAGCCCAGCATCAGGACTTTACGTGTTTCGTTGTCCTGTATGATAGCCGGAACGAGTCCGTTCATCTTATCGAAATCCAATTCCATTTTATTTTAAGTTCTTAATTTACTTATTCGCTAATTATGTGCAATTATCCAATGACAAATCCTTCGCCGCAGCCTAAAAACCTGTTTTTGCAACACAACAATTACCTAATGGTAATTCCTTCGCCGCAAAGATACGATTTTAATTCGGGAATTTTTATTTCTCCGAAGTGAAAAACACTGGCAGCCAGTGCCGCATCTGCTTTTCCTTGCAAAAAAACGTCACGGAAGTGCTCTTTGCAGCCTGCACCTCCCGAAGCAATCACAGGAACCGAAAGTTGTCCAGCCAAAGCGGCAAGTGCCTCGTTCGCATATCCGGTCTTTACTCCGTCATGATTCATGCTCGTAAAAAGGATTTCTCCGGCCCCACGTTCCTGTGCTTCTTTTGTCCAGTCAAACAGATCCTTGTCAGTTTCAATACGTCCACCATTCAGGTAGCATTTCCAGCCTTTTTCCGTTTGCTTGGCGTCTACTGCCAACACACAAACCTGCGAACCGAAATTCTTGGCAATCTCGTCAATCAACTGCGGGTTGCGGATAGCAGACGAATTGATAGAAATCTTATCGGCGCCAGCATTCAACAGACGGTCCACATCACTTAATTCATTGATTCCACCGCCTACGGTAAACGGAATATTGATATTGGCAGCAATCCGTTTTACCAATTCCGTAAAAGTCTTACGCCCCTCATGGCTGGCAGTAATATCCAGAAAAACAAGTTCATCAGCTCCCTGTTCACTATAAGCACGTCCCAATTCCACCGGATCACCGGCCTGGCGCAAATTTACAAAATTCGTTCCTTTCACGGTTTGTCCGTCTTTGATGTCCAGACAAGGTACTATTCTTTTTGCTAACACAATCCTATTTTTATTTACTGTTTGACAATTCAAAATCAGACTTTCAAAAGTCTCAATCCAAAAAGATTCTCAAGTCTTGCAGGGTGAGATGTCCTTCATAAAGAGCTTTTCCAAAGATTACTCCGGGCACTCCGGCTTCGTTCAAAGCAATAATGTCATCGACATTACTTACCCCGCCGCTGGCCATTAGATAGAGATCGGGGAATTTTTCCAGCATTTCTTTGTACAAGTCAATAGAGGGTCCTTTCAGCATCCCGTCGCAACTGATGTCCGTGCAGATCACTTTCCGGACACCTTTATTTATATAGTCTTCGAGGAACGGGAAAAGTTCACAGGCGCTTTCGTCTTTCCAACCGTTTACGGCTATCTTATGTTCCTTTACGTCCGCTCCCAATATGATTTTCTCACTTCCATACACTTCCAGCCAATGACAGAACTGTTCGGGGTCTTTCACGGCAATACTGCCGCCCGTCACCATTTGCGCACCGCTTTCGAAAGCTATTTTCAAATCTTCATCACTCTTTACTCCGCCGCCAAAATCTATTATCAAGGAAGTACGGGTAGCGATTTGTTCCAATACTCGATGATTGATTACATGGTGAGAAGCAGCTCCGTCCAAGTCCACCACATGGAGTCTGCGAACACCGTTCGCTTCAAATTCCTTGGCAACTTCCACCGGATTTTCGTTATATACTTTCTTACTGTCATAATCTCCCTGGGAAAGGCGTACACATTTTCCGTCAATAATATCAATGGCTGGAATAATTTCTATCATCTATTATTTATTTGCTATTTGACAATTTACAGTTCTCTTATTACTACCTCTTTCCAATCTGTTCAACACCGCTTTTTATCCCCTCAAAAAGTTTATTATAAACGATGAACGAGTTTATTATAAATTATGGTGGAGTTTATTATAAACGGTGACATAGTTTATTATAGATTCAGAAAGTTCGTCAGAATCTTCTCTCCCGTCTTACCGCTTTTCTCCGGATGAAACTGTGTGGCATAAAAGTTATCTTTATGCAAGGCAGCACTAAACGGATGAATATAATCAGTCGTAGCGGCAGTAAAGTTGCAAGTCGGCACATAAAAGCTATGCACGAAGTAGACAAATTCTTCTTCGGTAAATCCTTCAAAGAGTTTGCTATTCGTTTTGCCGATTGTATTCCACCCCATGTGCGGCACCTTATCTTCGTGCCTTTGCGGAACAAAACGTTTCACATCCACATCAAAAATATTCAGGCAATCCACTCCTCCTTCTTCAGAATAACGGCACATCAACTGCATACCGAGACAAATTCCGAGCACAGGCTGACGCAGGTTCTTTATCAGTTCGTCCAATCCTGTCGCTTTCAAGTGGTTCATGGTAGTTTCCGCCTCTCCTACTCCGGGGAAAATTACTTTATCGGCCGACTGGAGTTCTTCTTTATCGGCAGTAATCACTGCTTCCACCCCCAACCGTTTCAATGCATAATCCACAGAACGGATATTGCCGGCATTGTATTTTACGACTGCTACTTTCATCAGCTAAATATTACTGTTTTATTTTTATAGGCCAAAACTTTACGTTCAATGTGCTTCTGTACCGCACGCGAGAGAACGATTTTCTCCAAGTCCTTTCCTTTGTTTACAAGATCTTCAATAGAATCTTTATGAGTGATACGCACTACATCCTGTTCGATAATCGGACCTGCATCCAACTCTGTCGTTACGTAATGGCTTGTTGCACCAATAATCTTCACACCTCTCTGGAAAGCGGCGTGATATGGTTTCGCACCGACGAACGCAGGAAGGAAAGAATGATGAATATTGATTATCTTATTCGGATAAGCATTAATCATCTGTTCGGAAATCACTTGCATATAGCGTGCCAGTACGATAAATGTAATTTTATGTTTGGCAAGCAGTTCCATTTCCTTACGCTCCTGTTCTTCTTTTGTCTCTTTAGTAATAGGGAACAGATAGAAAGGAATACCGAAACGTTCGGCTACATGTTGCAAATCGGGGTGGTTGCTTATTATAAGAGGTATCTCCACATTCCACTCTCCGGCTGTATAGCGAGCCAGCATATCAAAAAGACAATGCGACAGCTTAGAAACGAAAATTGCCATACGCGGTTTTACATCCGAAAAATAAAGGCGGAAATCCATTTCGTACTTTTGGCCGTAAAGTGTTCTGAAATAATCTTCAATCTTTTCCTGGGGAACCAGAAAGTCTTTCAATTCCCATTCAATACGCATGAAGAAGATGTTTTCTACATGGTCTACATATTGATCCAAATAGATAATATTTCCTTTGTTTACCGTAATAAAGTCTGTCACTTCCGCAAGGATTCCCGGTTTGTCGGGACAGTGCAATAACAGTTTGGCTGTTGTCATCATTCTTTTTACTAATTTACGATTCCCGGCAGAATATTTTCCACCTTTCTTATTTTAGTCCGCAAAAATAACGATTTATTGCAAAATTACGAATTATTCAAGCAGAAAGTTGATATAAAAACGGTGGTTTCTTACAGATAGAAAGAAATCGGGAACTATTTTCTATGAAGAGGATGACAAACTTCAGGATAGTGACGCCATTGTCTTCGGATAACGTCACTATCTCATTATAATGGCGTCACTATGACAACCGGATAGCGTCATTATCCTGAGAGAAGAAAAAACAATATTTTTTTTCATTACAAAAGTACTCAAAATGAGGCACTAAACGTTCTTCTCGTTTTTTCTTGAAAAAAACTTTTCTCAAAACGCTTGCAGATTTACAAAAAACAACTACCTTTGCACCCGCAATCGAGAGAGATGCAGATTAACAAAATGAAATTCTGGTGCGTTAGTTCAGTTGGTTAGAATACATGCCTGTCACGCATGGGGTCACGGGTTCGAGTCCCGTACGCACCGCTTCTTTACTAGAGAAGCGGAAAGAAATAAAATGAATTAGTCTAAATAAAATTTGGTGCGTTAGTTCAGTTGGTTAGAATACATGCCTGTCACGCATGGGGTCACGGGTTCGAGTCCCGTACGCACCGCTTCTTAAGAAAAGGAAAAAGCTCTGTAAACATTGAATTACAGAGCTTTTTTTTATCACTCCCTCCTGCACACACCGAGCACATCAAAAGATATTTTCTTTTCATACATAAGTTTATGATGCCGTACTAATAAAGGGATAATGGAAAATATAACAGAAAGGTTATACATCACATGAGATAATAACAATTAAATAAAAACGTTCTACAATCAATTAAATATAGTATCTTCGTACACGCAAAAAGATAGAAGTTTATATGAAAGAAGTAATATTTGTAATTCTAGAAGGTTTCGCCGACTGGGAAGGTGCATATATAGCTACCTGTTTGAATCAGGGAGTCAAGCCCGGAAATCCTATTAGTTATAAAGTGAAAACTTTATCAATAACCAAAGAACCTGTAAGTTCAATAGGTGGATTCAAGGTGCTGCCCGATTACGGGCTCAACGATATGCCGGAAAATTATGCCGGTTTGGTATTAATTGGAGGAATGAATTGGTTCTCACCTCTAGGTGAACTAATAGTTCCACTTGTAGAAAAAGCAGTAAAAGAGAATAAGTTAGTTGCCGGAATATGCAATGCTTCTGTATTTCTTGGTATGCATGGTTTTCTTAATGAGGTTAAGCATACCAGCAATACACTCGATTATTTAAAACAGTATGCCGGAGACAAATATACAGGCGATTCCAACTATATCAACAAACAGGCTGTAAGAGACGGAAATATTGTAACTGCCAACGGAACCGGGCAACTGGAATTTTGCAAGGAAATATTATATGCATTAGAAGCGGATACAACCGATGCGATAGAAGAAAGTTATCTGTTTTACAAAAATGGATTCTGCCCGGAAACATAAAACGAATGAAAGAATGGCCATTCTTAAAAAAAGAAAATTTAAACAATCAGAATGGTTACAATTGTACTACGTCTAAGAGAAATAAGTCTGTATTTATACATATTATTGCATTGAGCGATACAATTTAGTCGCCAATTCATTGTTTTTTTAAATCGCTATTCTTTTATACAATCTTAAAAATAGTACATTGAGACTATAAAAGCTCTGTCACTCAATTTCTCTTATGTACTATGAGTTCTATTCTACGATAAAGCTCTCCGATTTGAAATTACTATAAAACCTACCGGAAGTTGCCGTAAATTTCAATACACAATAGTCGGAGTCGGTAACACCTTCGGGATAATACATTATATCGCCTTCCTGCCATATCATCTCTTTACTGACACTATCAACCAACACTTCCATGGTACCGCGCAACATTACTCCCCGAAAGAAGCGGTTATCACAAAAGTAAATACAGGCATGACTGTTCTTCCGGTATTGTGCAACACGCATTGACGAAGTATTCGTTGTCAGATAAATCGTTTTTATCCCTTCCCTTTTCCGGGGTTGCAACATGGCTTTGATATTGGGAAATCCTTCGCTGTCTATGGAACCGATAAAGGCTGTTTTCTGCTTGTCAATCATGGTTCCCACCGTTTTTTCTACATCTCTCATCATTTAATAATTTAATTGGTTATTATTTGATGCAAAAGTAAGGATATTGAGCAGAGCCGATGCAATAAAAAGAAAGGGAGAAATAGTACTTTTTACGGTTTATACTTTTTACGGTAAAGCAAGGGAGTTTCTCCCGTATGCTGCCGGAAGCGGCGGATAAAATAAGAAACCGTTGAAAAATGAAGCTCAAACGCAATATCCGATATCGGAGCGTCTGTATAAGCAAGTAATCTCTTAGCCTCATCTATCACTTTATTCTGAATGTATTGTTTCGCACTAACCCCCATTACCGACGTTATGATTTCATTCAGGTAATTGGGAGTGATGCAAAGTTTATCCGCATAAAACTGAACGGAATGTTGTTCCTTCAAATGGGTTCCGACCAAATGGATGAATCTGTCTATATGAGTATTATTGATTTCTTTATCTGTGGGGATTTCTTCGTTTGAAACCGCCTTCTGATACGCCCGCTCCAACAGCATTAGAACTTCATACAGCAATGCCCTCAAAACATGCACGTCATTATCATTCTGTTTGTAAGAGTCAATCTCCGTTTTGATATTGTGTAATACTTGAAGGACACGTGTATAAAGTTCGTCTGGAAGATGCAGTTTGGCTGATGTCTTTTCCGGTTTGAAAAACGCAAGATGCCGGACAAACATGGAATCTCTAAGGAGGGAAGATAAAAACTCATCCTCAAAAATCAAGGCATATCCATTTGTTATATGACGCGTATCCCAGTTCCGAATCTCTCCCGCCTTAGAAAAAAACACATCTTGAGGGAAAGCTTCATAAGTACGGTTGTCAATGGAAAAGCTCCCCTCTCCTTCCGTTATAAAAGTAATGTCATAATAAGTCAATGTATGGACGGAACTTTCAGCCAGGAACTTCTTCACATATTTCAGTTCGACGACATCAATCAAAAGTTCACTGCCATACTTATTCTTGTGAAAAGTATATCGGGGTATCGAGTTCTTCATTATGAAGTACAAAAATAATATTCCTTATCAAATAATCCAAGGCTTTTCCACTTTAGAGAGAAATGGAAACAATAATAGACTATCTGATAAGGAATATCTTTAAAAGTATAGATAACTAAACGCTTTCTTATTTCTGACTTCCCGCCAAATACTCAAAACAGAGTTTCTTCAAATAAGCCTCCATACAAATTGATTTTAGTTAATATATGTCACTTAGAAAACACTTAATTCGATATAGCAGGCATCGCAGTGCCTTTCGAGTACATTCTCTTTTGGTTATATCGCAAATACCAAATACAAATCAACAACGAAGCCACCGTCGACAAGGGCGGAGCAAAGCCCATGAGGAACAGCGAGGAACTGTCTATCTGACTGAACCAGTACGACAACGGAATACGGAACAGGAAGGTCGCTATCAGACTGTGAATCATCGGGAACAATGAATTCCCCTGTCCGCTGAAGTAAGAATTGATGCAAAACACAAAACTTACAATGATACAGTCGATACTATACCCCCGCAGATACTCCGCCGCCATTGCCACCACCGCCACATCTTTGGAAAAGAATGCGGTAAGCGTCTCCGGCAGGAATTGGGAATACACACAAACCGATACACCGAAAACAAGGGCAATCCCAATGCCCGAAGCCAGGCATTTGTTCATCCGCTGTATCAGTCCCGCACCGTAATTCTGTGCCGTCATGGTTGCCACTGCCGACGATATCGCCATTGGCGGCAGCATCGCAAAGACGATGATTTTCTCCACAACACCCAAAGACGCCGATGCGATGACTCCCATTTGGTTGACAATGACCGTTATAATCAAGAATGAAATATTGATTAACGCGTCCTGTAATGCAATGGGTGCTCCCAGCACCATAATCTTTTTGGATAAGTTCTTGTTAAGCCGGATATCTTTCCGAGTAAACTCGAAATGGAATCCATGCCCGTGCAAGAACCAAAGCGAAATAACAAAACTGCCCCCCTGTGCTGTTATTGTAGCCAATGCGGCTCCCGTAGCCCCCAAATGGAAATAGCCGACCAAAATAAAGTCAAGGACAATATTAATCACGCACGCCAATCCTACAAAATAAAGCGGTGTTTTGGAGTCGCCCAGTCCACGCAGGATACCACACACTACGTTGTACCCAATAATGAATAAAATACCTGTCGAGCATACCAGAATATAACTTTTCGTATCAGCCATTGCTTCCGCAGGCGTATGCATCAGTTCGGCTATCTGCCCGTGAAACACGACCATGACTAAAGTCAGCAAAACACCTACGATTGAAAACAGCCATACGGAAGAACCGATTGTAGATGCCACTTTCCTATTATCCTTTGCTCCGGTGGCAATAGCAATCAGCACGGTTGTCCCCGTTGTAATGCCAAGGATGATACCTGTAATCGTCTGCATCACCTGGCTGCCGATAGCTACAGCCGCCACACTGGCAGAATCATCGTATTGCCCTACAACAAACAAGTCCGCCCCACCATAAAGTGCCTGAAGCACGTTGGCAATAAGGAAAGGTACTGCAAATTGCAGCAATACTTTCGGAACGCTCCCCTGTGTCAAATTCAACTCTTTCATAGTTTCTTCGATACTTTACCTCTTATCTTAAATTGTTACAATAAAAAAATAGTGCCGGACAAGCGAATGATTTGCACCATTCATCTTATCCGGCACTATAATTATCTATTATAGCACCCTCCGATGAGGATTTTTATGCCTGCCCCTGTTTTCGGGCTGCAAATATGGGCTTTGTTTTCATAACTACCAAATTATAGCTGCACTTTATTTTTCAGGATACAATCGGGTATCAATGTGATACCAATTTCAACCCGATAATGGAGCAAATCAGTGTGAAGATAAAGAACAACCGTCCCACACTTGCAGGTTCTTTAAAGAAGAAAATACCGATTAATACCGTGCCCGCCGCACCGATGCCTGTCCATATCGCATAAGCCGTACCAACCGGCAATGTCTTGGTCACCTTTATCAGAAGCAGCATACTCACACATAAGGATACCAAGAGTACGAATGACCACACATATTTTTCCATTCCGAATACCCTGTTTATCTTTCCCAGGCAGAAAGTAAACACCAGCTCAAGGCAACCTGCCAAAATCAAAAGAATCCAATTCATAACATCTGTTTTTTTATTTGCAAAGGTCATGAATTTCCGGCAGCCTCTATTTTACATTTGTAAAAAAGGGATTTTACATTTGATAAAAAATCATCTTATCTTCGCCCTGATTCTGCTCAGACTGACTTGAGAGATTCCCAAATAGGAAGAGATAATTCCTAATGGTACACGTTGAAGTATATCGGGGTAATCAGCAATCAAATCCTGATAGCGTTCCAGTGAGGTCTTGAACTGCCGCGATATAAAAAGCTGTTCTGATTTGATGCATTCCCTTTCGGCAAACTTCCGTCCCCAGTTGGCTATATGTATATCCGCCAGATAAAGGTCGTGCAGTTTATCGACACTCAATTCATACAGCACACTGTCTTCCAATAATTCTATATTCTCATATCCCGCCTGATTATTGTAAAGGGTCTGCAAAGGGAAAATAGCGTCACCCTCCTTTCCGAACCAGAACGTCACTTTTTTGTCCGATTTATAGGTATATGCATGCAACATTCCTTTCTTCATCAGATAGAATTTGGAACTTTTACGGTTTGCCAGAAACAGGTGGAAACCTTTAGGATAGGTTACTTCCGGTGTTTCATTCAATAGGGCTTCCTTGGATGCAAGCGGCAGTTTGTAAATATTATCAATGATGTCATAGATGTCCATATCCATAGATTCTTTATTTCATTTGTTTGGCAACTCTGTTCAGAATGGAACGCATGATCGTTTTATGGAAAGGACGAATAAAGAAGAAGTAGAATCGTCAATACTTCGGGAGTAACCACTTTATCACTCACTATTGTTTTTGAAAAAGAATCACAGTAATCCGCCGGAAGGTAATTGGTGATGAGACTTCCCTCACATATGTTGTTTTGTACTTTCATAACTTGATGCGTTTTTAGATAACGTAGGCTGCGAAAATAATCACTTTAAATTGATATACAATAACTTTATCTGCTTTTCTATTCGCGGAAACGGAAGAAAGCAGGCAGGCGGTCGGGATTCAACGTGTAGCGGGCATGTTCTGTCAAAAACGGTTCGGAGTTCATCACTGCACAAGAATGGGGTACTGCCGACATCATTTCCCAATCCTTCTGCGAGTTGCCGACAATCAATACTTGCTCCAGAGGGAAAGCTAAAACTTTACATATATGAAGTACTCCTTTCTTTTTGCCGGCTTCCTTATGTACAACTGTGATAAGGGGTGGCTTATAAAATACCTGATAAGGTTTTGCTTTCAATCGGGAAAGAATGTTCTCCCTCTGTTCTTTCTCATAAACCAGCATGCTATACTTATAGACTTGGCCTTCATAGCTATGCGCCGTTATCTTTGCGGATTCCCCGTTTACATCCGGTAGTAATTCAACCGATAAACATCGGTTCCGCCCGTCATACAACAATAATCCACCGTCTGCAAATGCCCCACCTTTGAACAAACTGAAAAGAGTCTTACCTAATTTTCTCCGCGCCTGTTCCACTGATAAAGAAGTAGCCAGATATAATGGGACAGATTGCGCCATATAGTGTAAGACATTGGCATAGTTTTCCGGAACTTTTCCTTGTGCATCGGTCAATGTTCCGTCCACATCGAAAAAAACGGCAGTAATCAAGGGCTTATCCGGTATCCGCCAAAATGTACCTTTGCCCATTATAGAATGCAAAGGATGATTAGTCAGATTACTGAAAGCAATGTAACAATCACAAACTTTCCGCTGACAAGAAAGCGAAGTGTCTAGCTTTTGACTCCGATAAAGATTGCCTATCTTCACCTTACTTCTAGGACAGGCAAAGATATCCCCTTTCCAGTCAATGAAGCAAGCACTTCTTCCGCCTGAGCAATTCTCCCATTGAGCCGGAGCGTTTCGCAAATCATACTCGAAAAGATTATCCAGTTGAGTAAAAAAACGAATATCTTCGTTGCTCAATGGAGACTTTAACCCCTGCATGGCATTAATAAACAGATAAATATCCGGTGAAAGAGTATTTCGCAAATCAGCAAGTATATTTTTTGCCAACGGGTTACCGACAGCTCCGGCACAAACCTGTATTCCTGCATTATGGAGCGTATGAAGTTGCCGGACAAATTTCTCTACTGAAGTCATTTCCGGATGAAAGCTAGCCCAAACTTTTATCTTATTTATCAATGCCGGAGCAGTCCGGAGTTCGTTCAGCCATTCATCGGCAGGAAAAGAAAGATTAGTCTGACAGGAAATTCCGGTAACTTGCGGCAATGACGCAAGCTGTATGATTCCTTCCCTATAATAGCGATGTATGAGTGCTTCACCATAGGGAATGACAAATAGTTGCAAAGTCTCTCCTTCCCATTGCTCAATAGCGGTAATAAAACGACTCCATGCCTGCTTGTCCCGCATTTTAGATGCAGGATGAGACTTCTTGCCGAAAGGACAATAAGAACAAGTGTAATTACAACCATTCAATTTGCTCCGATAGTATATACGTCGGACGGAAAGTAAAGAACCCTCGTTTGTCATTTCATTCAAATATCATTTAAACTTCACTCAATTTTCATTCAATAGGAATAAGTCTCCATTAATTGCCTGATTCCCGGAGTGATAAATAGCTGACCGATATAATCGGAATAACTAAGTCCTTCGGGAGTCAGCCGGATACGTTCAGGAGTTTCCTCTATCCAGTACTGTTCCGCCAATTGGCGGAACAACGGAGTCCTATCAAGCGGCTCTCCAAAACGCCGAGTATATTCAGCCTTGTCAATCCCCATATAGTACATCAGATTCTTGATGATAAAACGTTGTTGTTGTTCCTTTGCAGAAAGGATAAATCCGTTACGGGCTACGGTGAAATCAGTGGTTGCCATATATTCGTCTATCTCGCGGGCAATGCATTGCTGACAGACTGTATACCGGGTGGCATAGTGTAAATCACCCAAATAGCTGCGTCCACCCGACCCACACGAAAGCATTACTTCATCGCCACATGAGACTTCCGCGTCAGTGGACGGATGATGAATGAAACGCCGCATGGATGTTTGCAGAAAGCCTTTTGCTTGCAATAACTTGCAAGCGGCACGATACATTCGAAAACAGACATCATCTGGTTCCCGTTCGGTAATACCTGTACCCTGACGTACATATAGCGGATAAATAAACAGTTCGTTCGGCTGGAACCGGAGCACTTCTTCCAGTGAATAGAGGAAACTTTCTACCGTCTGTCCCTTAATACCATAAATCAAGTCGATATTGAAATAGGGAAAATCCATTTGGCGGATATCGTCTAATGCTTGATAAATAGTGTTTTGCCGGGGACGCCTTTTGATAGCTTTCAGTTCTTCATCTTGAAAACTCTGTATGCCGATACTTACGCGAGATACTCCCGCCTTTTTCAAGACATTGAGACGCGGACGATCTGCATATTCCGGTGAAGTCTCTACGGAAGTAAAGGCATGGGACGGATGCACGCCGAACAAAGCGGCGGTAGCCATTAGTTGTTCCAGTTGCGGAACAGTCAGTAGCAACGGAGTACCGCCGCCGATGGCAAAGCTATCAAACGTCAGTCCGGCAGTGAGCGGTGAGAGTTGTTGCGCCTGTCTGTGAAGGGTGTCCAGATAAGTGGCGATATATTCTGTACGGTTCGTTTGCAAAGAGAATAAGTTGCAGTATCCGCATTTATGGCTACAAAAAGGGATATGAAAGTAGAGTGACGCCTTTCTGCCTTGCAGTTGCTCCAAATATGGGAGCAACGAAACCGGAGCAGGAAAAGGACGGTACGCCGTTTTATGCGGATAACTATACATATAGTCTACATATCGGGATAGAGGTTGATTCATTGTTTCGTCAGGATAAAGTGTTTGTAAGGAACCGTGTAGACTGTTTCGTGGGATATGCAGTGATATTCGTAGCCGTCTTCACCATAGCAGGTGCCGTGGTCGGAAAGGGCAATCACCAGTGTGTCGGCACGCTTCTGAAAAACTTCAAACAAACGGGGCAACTGACTGTCGATATATCTCAATGCCGCCGCGTGTGATTCCTTATCGTCTTTCGTTTTACCTTTCACATAGTGACAGTTCGGGTAATGGATAGCGGAAAAGTTGATATACATGAATATACGTTTGTCCGCAGAGTAATTCTCCAGTTTCTTCAAGGCAAAATCAATCTGCTTCTCCGTACTGTCAGGAGCCGTACAGCCAAAGGTCGGCAACCAGTAGCTTTTCGTAAAATAACTGGGAAACACACGTCCCAGTTCATTGCGTTTGCTGAAGAAATTCACGCCGCCTATGCAGATTGTCTCATATCCCTTATTGGCAAGGCTCTGCACGAAAGTAGCTTCCGTAAAGGGATAACTGCCTTTGGGCGGGATACGCCCCGTCCCTGCCTGCACGGGGAAAAACAGCCATTTACGGCTACGCAAGGAATGAGGCTCTGCCGGCGAAGGAAGAAAGCCTGCAAAAATAGCAAAATGAGAGGGATAAGTAAAATTTCCCGGCGCATGCCTTTTCTCCCACAAACCACCGTGACTGTTCAGAACCGGTGTCCCTCCAGCAGCTTCTTCCGCTTTACTCACATCGTAACGCAACGTATCGAAGCAAAGCATAAGTATATCATGTGTCCCTACCACCCGGTTCATATCCATATCAGGACACTGGTTTTGTTCTCCAGCGGGCAGTTCATCTATCTGCATGGTCATATTTCTTTTTTATTGTTCTTATCTGTCGGGTATAAATAGAATTGTGAGCGTACATATCCTGGTAAATGTGGTCGCCTTGTCCGTTGACCTCAATAATATAAGGAGTATCCGTTCCTCTTTCTATCAGTACATCTACTCCGCCATATCGCAAACCCAGTGTGCGGACGGCTTTCCTGCATAAGAGGTAAATCCGTTGACGGACATCTTCTGACAAGGGAAGTTCGCTCCACAGGCGTGCGTTGTTGTTCAGGTGCAGATTGGTTATACCCCCCTTGCTACATCTGACTACCACATAGTCAATCTCTTCCTCTCCAGATACTACCCGAAGGTCATAATTCTCTCCCTGCAACTGCTCCTTAGGTATCCATTCTTCCAAAATAGCCCCGGTATGCATGACCGCTTCCGCCAATGGAAGAATATCTTGCTCCTTAGTCAGACGATGAATACGTTTTGTATTATGAATGACTCTGTCCACTTTCTGCAAGGTAGTATAAACCACCCATTTCTTCTGACGCGGCTGATAGCGGATTGCCATAATGCCACCTGCTCCCGAACCATAACGTGGTTTCAGAAAACACCCCCTGCTACAACCGGAAAGAGCTTGCGCCAGTTCATCGAAAGAATGTGGAGTATCCAACATCGGAGTTACATTCAGATCATTGGCTGATAAAATCCGTTTGGCTTCCTTTTTATCAAGAGCCTGCAATAATGCATGAGGCGGATTCAAGAAATGCACATCGTCAGGCAGTGCCGTCTCGTCCAACCGCTGTAATATCGTTTTGTATTCGTCATTAAACAGGGTATATTTCAGAAAATCCGTTTCGCAGCTTACCCACGGTTCCAGTTTAACAACTGCCTGCCGCAATGTTGGCAGGCAATTGAACAATTCTTCGTAAGTCATAAAGCGGACTCCCGTCTGCAAGCTCCTGCCAGCTTCAACAAAGTATTCGATGCGTTTGGACGGAGAGTTGCTGACAACGATTATCTGCATTTCCCCTACTCCGTAATCATCGGGTAATACCACATTTCACCGTCGTCCTCATCAGCTTCTTCCGATTCTGCAATGTCAATCTTCATCGGAAGTTCCTGCAACTTCTTCTTCATACCCTTGCTCAAATAATTGTAGCGCATATTAATAAACTTCAAATGGGCAATCTTGTCCATATTGTCCAGCAAAAGTTGGGCACCTTCATCTTTGAGGACACCTGCCGAAATATCCATTGTCTCCAATTGAGGAAGGATATCCGACTCCAGGAACATTTTTACAATCTCATCCTGTTCTTCCGAGTTCACGATGCCAAGATAAGTCAATTTCGGGAAACGCGTCTTAGAGAAAAGCGGACGGAATATCTCAATATCAGCTTCAAAGCCGTAGTCTTCCACGCCGACATACAGAACCAGTTTTTCCAGATTCGGAAAATCGGACGCCAGAATATCCTCTACGACTTCCGTAGGAAGACCGCCACTGATAATCTCCAGTGAACGCAATTCCGGACGTGAGGTTTGCCCCAGGCGCAGGCAATTCGTACCTTTTATTTTCAAGTCTTTCAATTTGGGCATAGCGTTGAGCAACGGGCTGAGGTCTGCCTGTTCAATCCAGGAGATCTCCTGTTCTTCCTGATCGATATCTCCCCAAAACAAGCCTTCAATGTGTGCAAATTTATCTTTATTTTCGAGTATTCCTTTCAGTAAATCGGAGCAATCTTCACCTTCATAGTCCCAACAACCGATAGTGATTTGTTTATATTCGGGCAGATGCTTGTCTTTCAGAATCTTATCCAATAGCCGGACATCGTTTTCGTATTCATCATAACTCAAAGTGTATTTCTTGGCTTCCACTTTCATCTCGCGTGCCGTTTCCTCTGCTGTTTCCACATAGCCTTTCTTTGTTTTCTCCGCAATAAGTTTATTGGCAGCTTTTTCGGCTTCTTCAGCAGTCGAGTAGTTTTTGACTTGTGTCTGACCGTCTGTTCCCAATTTGCCATAGTTAACGGTTACGTCTGTTCCAACTACATCTATACTCCAGAATTTCTGTGACTTAAAGTCTTGAAATACGAATACTCTTTTCATAATACTTTTTTTAATGGTTGATATTTGCCCATTCAAAGCGCAAGAACGCATGAACGACGTCTGCAAAAATAATTATTTTTCGCCACGTACAAAGCAATCGTACACTAAACTTTCAAAACTAGAAGATACAAACAAGAAGGGCTGCCCCCGTTTTCCGGAGCAGCCCTTACTATTCAGTTTCTATACTTCTGTATTAATCTTCAATAGTACATATACTTACGCGGTTCCAATCCGGTTCGGTAAACATGTCACCTACGCCCTGACCTTCGGCAGTGATACGGGAAGCGTTAATCTTGTATTTATTGACCAGGATAGTCTTGACAGCTTCCGCACGTGCGGCAGCTATTCTAGCATTGACTTCCACACTTCCTTCCGGAGAAGCGTATCCTTTGATAATCACTTTTGAATCAGGATATTTCTTCATGTAGGAAGCTACACGTTCCACATTCGGCAACTGTGACGCGTCTACTGATGAACGACCTTGTCTGAAAGTAATGATAGATTCCGGAACGCGAGCGGTCTTGACTACTGTTTCAACAGGAACTACCTTTGTACGACATTCTTCCAAGTCTTTCTGCAAGCCGTTGATTTGCCGGTTGGCAGTGTTCAACTCACCGTCCTTATTGTTCACTTCAGAACGAAGAGCATTGATTGAAGAGTTCAGCCCGTCGATTTCCGCCTGGTTGTAGACTTTTACTTTGGTGAAATAATGGTTTCCGGTACTTGTCTTGAAGTGATAAGTCAATCCTGCAGTCAGTTCAAACGCTGCATTATTCGCATTGAAACGGCTCTTTGTTTCGGGAAAGCTACCTTGCATATCATATACGATAGCAGGTTTGATTCCCAATGTCCATGCTTTCGTTTCACCAAGATTGAAATTGAAGTTCAATCCGAAACGGGTAGACCATGAGTTCTGATCTCCGTCACCATTTACATAATAATGCAACCAGCCCATTCCGGCTACTGCTTCTACTTCAAACAAACGAGGCTCGCCTTGATAACTTGCAAACAGGTTCATCAAATTGACTTTACCCAATAAACTGACATCCGAAGCATCGAAGGCCGTTTTACTCGGAGTGGTGTTGATATATCCCATTCCCTGGAATCCCAAACCAAAGATAGGAGTCAATTGTTTTGAGAACCCTACTCCAAAACCGGGACGCATACTCTTAAAGAAAGCGCTATGAGTAAGAGGAGTGATTGCTCCCGCATTTACTTCAACAGACCAGTTGTCTGTGAACTTTGTACCTTCTACTACTGATTGGGCGTTTGCTGTAAATGCACCCAATACAAAAGCTAATAAAATAATAGATTTTTTCATAATCAAATGTTTTTAAACTGTGATGTTTTGCTTGCTAAATCATTAGAAATGTTTTATGTGTTCCATGTCTAATTCTTTAGTTTATAATCAAATTCGTTATTCACAGTAAACAACATATCATATAAAAGATTAGTTCACAGAATGAGACTCCAATTAACAACTATTTAATATTTGGGGACTCCTGCCAAAAAGTGGGAAATATGCATTCAAAGTCTATTTGTAAGATTTAATCGTCCGACTATAATGTCAATTATTATCACCACAAATGATAAAGTTCCCACCCTTAAGAAAAAGGTAATACAAAAAAGGCAACAACTTACTACTTGAACGTTGATTGAGTTATTAATAAATACTGCGACCGTTTATTATAAACGTCCCCTCCGTTTATTATAAATTTTAAAATCCGGATTTGCGAATTTAGCATCAATAATATGCAACAAAAAAGGCTGCAAACTCTGTAAAGTTTGCAACCTTTGGGGTATATCTGCCGTTCTATCCTTTAGTATAAGCTAAGGGAATGAGCTAAGTTCGTTGTAATATTATACTATTTTCTATCCATTCTATACTCATATTTCAGTTATTCTTTCATCCATAATTCATTGATTTCATTCTTTTCCTGACTACAAATATACGAAATAAAAAAGCGTTTGTCAAGTCCCGGATAAGTTTTAATCGCCTGTCATCAGGAATGCTCTTTTTTTACTTTTCCGGAATCACTTCATTCAGACAGGCTATGGCATTGAGTGTACGCGGATAGCCGATGTAGGGCAATAGTTGTGTGACGACAGCCAGCAACGTATCTTTATTATTCCCTACGTTGACATTTCCTTGTATGTGCCCTTTTACTTGTGACTCACAACCGCCTAAGGAAACAAGAATAGAGAACGTAACCAATTCACGTGTCTTCACATTCAGTCCGCTACGTGTCTGATAGTCTCCGAAGCAATTGGCGGAGAGATAACGCTGGATATGCTTCTGATTCTCGGGAGCGCTTTTATGCATCTGTTCTATCCGTTCACCGAAAATGGATTTCTGCAACTCCAGCCCTTTGTCGAAACGGGTTTCGGATGACACAACCGATTGTCCCTCTAAAGGAAGGCGTACGCCACGGGCGAGCAATATACCATTAGTAAGACCGATAAAATCTCTCACCTTAGCCATGCCTGCATAAGCTACTGCCTGATAAAGGATTTCCTTCACTTCTATCGGGGTAATGCCTTCATTAAGAGCGTTTTCAAGTGTGATACGGTATTCAGCCTGTGCCTGCGAAGCTATATTGGATGCCAAGGTTACCATAAGGCGGGTTTTAGTATCCAAGTCACCATATTCCTGCACTTCTTTTGTAAAATTACTAAATATTCCGTCCAATTCGGGGTCGGTAGCTTTTAGTCCGGTTGCCACGTTGTCTTTTGTAGCTTCGGCATATTGTTGGTCGCTCACACGTTCCAGCCATGTATTCTTGTTGGTCTGCGGATTACATTCGATAGCCAGATGCGAGAACCAGCTATCGGGGGCGGCACCGTGCCAATGCTCGATGTTTGGAGCAATTTCAACCACGTCACCGGGAAGCAAGCGGCGTGATGCCTTACCACGTTCCTGATAATATCCCACACCACCGACGGCAATCAGGATTTGTCCGCCCGTATGGCTGTGCCAGTTATTGCGGCAACCGGGTTCAAAAGTAACATTGGACATGGGGACATTCAAGCCCTTGTTACTAGTCAGCCGCGCCAGCCAAGATTCTCCTGTGAAATATTGTTTGAATCCTACATTCTCCTCTCCTACCGGAAATGCGCTGATGTTTTGAGGTACTTCTTCTTTTTTCATATTCTGTGCATTTAATGAATTATATCCGAAAAACGTTATTAATGCAACTACTAAAGTAACAATTAATTCCTTCATGTTCATAGTCTAATTGTTTTAAAATTAATAACACAAAAATACGAAGTTATAGCCTTACAAGACTGATACAAATTACAGAAGTTAGTACCATTATTACAGATTTCCCGTCTTACCTGTTTGAGCGATTCTGACTTTCCATATTACTTCTTTTTATTCGTATTTACAGGGAGTGAGAAGGAGGAACTCTCAATAAATTGACAATTATTTTATTATTTCAAAGCCCGCCTCAATCTGTTTAATCCTTCTATCAACTGCTGTCGCGGACAGGCGATATTAATACGGATAAATCCTTCACCAGCCTCTCCGTACAAGCTGCCCTCGTTTACCCAAAGTTTTTCTTTCTCCAACAAGGTTTTCACTATCTCATCCGATGACTGATTCAGCACTGAACAGTCCACCCAAACCAGATAAGTGCCTTCCAACATCGACACTGGAAATTCAGAAAGATATTCAGCGAAGTATGCCCTCAAATAATTGTAATTGGCGAACAGGTATTGTTTCAGCTCTTCCAACCATTCCTCACTGTCGTTATAGGCTGCCATTAACGCTTCCACCCCGAACGGGTTCACATCACAAATTTCATTGACATTGATTGCTTTATCTATTTTCGTTCGTATATCCGTATCGGCAGAAATGATATTAGCAATCTGAAGCCCTGCCAGGTTAAAGGCTTTGCTGGGCGAGGTACAAGTGACGGAGTGCATCAGGAATTCTTGTGAGATAGAAGCAAAAGGAATATAGGTGTGTCCCGGAAAGACAAGTTCGCAATGGATTTCGTCTGCTACTACCCACACATTGTTTCGGATACAGATGTCACCGATGCGGGTAAGTTCCTGTTTTGTCCATACCCTTCCGGCAGGATTATGCGGGTTGCATAACAATAGAACCTTTACATTTGGGTCGGCAGCTTTTTGTTCCAAATCCGCAAAATCTATCTGATAGGTTCCATTTCTATAAATCAGCGGATTGGCAATCATCCCGCATCCGTTATTGCGGATAGAGGAAAAAAAGCAGTTATATACGGGTGTCTGTACCATTACTTTATCTCCGGGGACTGTCAGTGCCTTAATGACAGCAGACAATGCCGGTACTACTCCCGTGGTATAAATAATCCATTCTTTTTCTATCTGCCAGTCATGTCGCCTTGCAAACCAGTTTGTCACCGCCGCGTAGTATGCATCCGGTACACGGACATATCCGAAGATACCATGCTCCACCCGTTTCCTCAACGCTTCCACAACAGGGGGAGCCGTACGGAAATCCATATCGGCTACCCACATCGGCAATATATCTGCATCTCTGGCAGAATCCCATTTATAGGAATTCGTACCTCGGCGTGGAATTATTTCATCGAAGTCGTACTTCATATTTCAATCAAAACAAGTCAGTTCGTCCCAAAGTTTCAATTCACAATTTCCCGGTGCTTTGAGATTCTCGTCCAGGATGATTGTCCCGAAACTTTCGGCAATAATGCTCCCCGTGCGGGGATTCTTCACGCTGTGAATCGGGCTTTTAATCGTTGCTTTCACACTGCTGTGTTCAAAAGCGAGGTCAGCGTCCTCCGCCATTGTACAATTTTCCATGACCAGATCATGTGCATAGCAAAGTGGCTGTGTGCCCGAAATCCTGCAATTTACCAGACGCAAGTTTTTAGAATGCCAGCCCAGATATTCTCCGTTCAGTTCGGAATCATAGACAGTTACATTCTCCGTATTCCAGAATGCATCTTTGGAGTTGATAACCGCATTACGGATTTCCACGTTCTTACAGTACTGGAATGAATAGTTTCCATTTTGAGCGTAGTGCTGTATCTTGATATTCTCGCTATGTATAAAAAGATAATCAGCTTTGTCTATCTGCACGTTCTTCAAATCTATATTACGGCAATACCAGAATGTTTCCAAAGCGTTGGGCAACTGTACATTTTCGAGTTTTATCCCGTCCATTTCACGAAACATCTTCGGGGCTTCTACCAAGGTATCTGCCATTTGCAGACTTTGGGAGTACCATAGCGCGGCACGGGCGCCTTCTGTAAAGAGACAGTTCTTCACTACAAATCCGTTGGTATGCCAAAAGGGATATTTTCCTTCAAAGCGACAGTTAATTGCTATGATGTTACTACATTCTTTCAGTGCGGATTCACCGGCGCGAATCGTCACATCTTCCAGTTGAAGGTCGTGGGTTGCGAACAGAGGACGTTCGCCTCCGTATTCTTGATTTCTTATTTGTTCCATTAGTTTATTTTTTAGTCTGTTATTTCAAAAGTCACATTTACATTTCCTGTTATCACAAGAAAACTACTTATTTCTTCAGATACTCCTTGAAGAAAGATTCCAGTTTGCTGAATGGTATAAGGCTTACACGGTCGTAAAGGTCTACGTGTCCTGCACCGGGCACTATATACAGTTCTTTAGGCTCGACAGCCAGTCGATAGGCATCCTCGCTGAATTCGCGCGAATGGGCATTCTCCCCGGCAATGAAAAGCATGGGACGGGGTGAAATCGTTTCAATATCTGCGAAAGGATAGAAATTCATAAATTTCACATTACTTGAAAGGGTTGGATGAGTTGTTGTCAAAGGAGTGGCTCCTTCTGGTGTGAATTCTCCTCTTTGTGTACGGTAGAATTCATAAAATTCACGTTCTATCGGGCCGGATTTTTCTGTCAGTTCGTGCACTGTGCCACCTGTGTACTTTGTTTCTCCGCCCAGGAATTCAACATAACGCTGCTCTGCCGCTTCCGCCATAATTTGTTTTCTCTGCTCCAAGGTCAATACATGTTTCAATCCGTTACGGCTGGCAGTACCCATATTATACATGCTGATTGTTGCAATGGCTTTGAGACGAGGGTCTATTTTTGCCGCACTGATAGCGAAACTTCCACTGCCGCAAATACCGATTACACCGATAAGATTCCGGTCAACAAACGGACGTGTACCGAGAAAATCTACCGCAGCGCTAAAGTCTTCCGCATAAACTTCCGGCAGAACGGCATTGCGCGGCTCGCCTTCGCTCCCACCCCAAAAAGAAAGGTCTATGGAGAGTGTGACAAATCCTCGTTCCGCCATTTTCGTTGCGTAAAGGTTCGCACTCTGTTCCTTGACTGCTCCCATAGGGTGTCCGACAATGATTGCCGGGTATCTGTCTCCTTCTTTCATGTTCTTGGGCAGAAACAGATTTCCGGCTACCTTCATTTTATACTGGTTGAAAAAAGAAACTTTCTCCACACTTACCAAATCACTTTTATAAAAGTTATCTGCATCTGTCTGTGCAGAAGAAAAATTAGTTCCGAGCATCATAATAAATACAGCTGTTAATAATAAAATCCGTTTCATATCTCTTGCGTTTTAATAATTAAATAATTGATTATCTATTTTCTACGTTGCAAAAATAGGGTGAAATAAAGAGACTGTATGTAGATGAATTACTGACATTATTACCCGAATTACAGATTCTGTTTTTTATCAATCTGCTATAATATCTATTCTAACCTATTTAAGGAATGAAGTAAGTATCAAAACCAGAGAAGCCAAAGTCAAACTTCCTGCTTTTGCAAACGCTAAGTTTATTAGGAGAAGTAACTAAAGAATCATTAAACAAAATAAGAAAAGTCGAAACTAAAAACCAATATATATTATCTACTATTTTTAGGTTTATCATCAGTCACATTTTCCAAGGTCGGTAATATAGGTAAAATAATCCGTAATCTATATACAAACCGAATCTAAAATCAGCAGTATCTTTGCAGTGTGATAAAGATAATAGGTATAAACGTAAAAAAACAAATTGATATGTATTTAGAAAATATTTACTCTCCTGCAGACGTAAAGAAGTTATCGTTTCAAGAACTCAACGATTTAAGTAATGAAATCCGTGCATCACTCCTGCAAAAATTGAGTGAACACGGCGGGCATTTCGGGCCTAATTTCGGAATGGTGGAAGCGACTATTGCTTTACATTATGTATTCAATTCACCGGAAGACAAGATTGTTTTTGATGTATCGCATCAAAGTTATGTGCATAAGATGCTGACCGGACGGAAAGATGCTTTCCTCTATCCGGCAGAGTATGACAATGTATCGGGTTATTCCGAACCACACGAAAGCAAACATGATTTCTTTGTTATCGGTCATACTTCCACTTCCGTCAGCCTGGCTAGCGGATTAGCAAAAGGACGCGACCTGACCGGTGGCAACGAGAATATCATAGCCGTGATAGGCGACGGCTCTTTAAGTGGCGGCGAAGCATTTGAAGGATTGGATTATGTAGCGGAACTTGGAACAAATATGATTATTATTGTCAACGACAATCAGATGTCTATTGCCGAGAATCACGGTGGTCTGTACAAGAACCTGAAAGATTTGCGTGACAGTAACGGTCAGTGCGAATGTAATTTCTTCAAGGCTATGGGATTGGATTATATGTACGTGAACGACGGCAATAATGTGGAAGCATTGGTTGAGGCTTTCTCTAAAGTGAAAGATATTCAACATCCGATAGTAGTACATATTAATACCCTGAAAGGCAAAGGGTATGAACGCGCAGAACTGGACAAAGAGACTTACCATTGGCGTACTCCGTTCAATATAGAAACCGGAGAATCCAAGTTTGGCGAGGATACGGAAGATTATAGCGAAGTAACCGCTCAATATCTGCTGAAAAAGATGAAAGAAGACAAGCGGGTGGTAACAATCACTTCCGGCACTCCTGCCGTTCTCGGATTTACTCCCGACCGTCGTCAGGAAGCCGGCAAGCAGTTTGTTGATGTCGGTATTGCCGAAGAACATGCAGTGGCACTTGCTTCCGGTATTGCCGCTAATGGGGGAAAGCCTGTTTATGGGGTATATAGCACATTTATCCAACGATCTTACGACCAGCTATCGCAAGACCTCTGCATCAATAATAATCCGGCAGTCCTCTTGGTATTTTGGGGAACATTATCCGGTATGAATGATGTAACTCATCTCTGTTTCTTCGATATTCCGCTTATCAGTAATATTCCGAATATGGTCTATTTAGCGCCAACCTGTAAAGAGGAATATCTTGCCATGCTGGAATGGGGTATCCGTCAGAATGAACACCCGGTGGCTATCCGTGTGCCCGCAACAGATGTGATTAGCTGTGGCGAGTCTGTGGAATCCGATTACAGCGTTCTCAATCGTTATAAAGTCGCTCATCGCGGTTCGAAAGTAGCTATCCTTGCGTTAGGTTCGTTCTTCGGATTAGGACAGTCGGTGCTGTCATTGCTGAAAGAAAAGGCAGGTATTGATGCAACGCTTATCAATCCCCGATATATCACCGGCATTGACAATGAGCTAATGGAAGAGCTGAAAGCCGACCACCAACTAGTGATTACATTGGAAGACGGTGTGTTGGACGGTGGTTTCGGTGAAAAGATTGCCCGTTATTACGGTGCCAGTGATATGAAAGTCCTCAATTATGGAGCGAAGAAAGAATTCGTAGACCGGTACGACATACAAGAGTTACTTCGTGCCAATCATCTGACAGATGAACTGATTGTAGAAGATATCAGAAAGATTATCGGCTAAAGAAGTCCTCACCAGTTCATTATATATTCATGTAGGTTGATGCACTTCCGTAACGGGGGATATGCATCAACCTACTTCTATTTACTATCTATTCTGACTGTCTATCTCTTTAAGCAATTCGTCAACAGCCGTTTTCAGTTGCATATCTTCCCCTTTCACTACCGTTTCAGGGCTATTGGCAACCTTAATATCAGGCTCTAACTGGCTATTTTCCAGATAACTTCCATCCGGCAGACGATAACCGATAATAGGAATACCGAATACCAGTGAAGGGTCTTGCAATGTTTCCCAAGATACGCTTGTCATTGTTCCCGGCACAGGCATACCGACCAGTTTGCCTATCTTCTGGTGTTTGTACACCCAAGGCGTACCGTGCGCATTGGAATAGTTAGCTTCACACTGCAACATGATAGAAGGTTTATTCCAGCGACGGCTCGGCATATCACAGGCTTCGCGTCCGCGTACTACCTGCGTAAAGTATTTCTGACCGCTGAAAAGTATCTCGATATCTTCGTGCAGACGACCGCCGCCATTGAAACGGGTATCAATCACAATTCCGTCACAGTTGTTATATTTACCCAAAATATCCGAGTAAACAGTACGGAAACTTCCGTCGCCCATGGACTGGATATGTACATACCCCAACCGGCCGTTCGACCATTTCTCAACATCGGCAGCACGTTGTTTTACCCAACGTTTATATAACAAACCGTTGAGTCTTCCGCTAGTGATAGGCATTACCACTTCTTCCCAACGCTCCTTATTCTGCGGATTATACAACGAAACCAGGGTTTTCTTTCCGGCTTTATTATTCAGTAAAGCAGTAATATCCTTATCCGGAGCCAGTTCCTCACCGTTAATCTTTTCAATAATGCAGCCTGCTTTTACTTTTGTACGGGAATGGTCGAACGGGCCTTTCTCGATTACCTCAGCGATTTTCATTCCTTTTTCCTGGTAATTCCAATCGAACAACAAGCCCAGATTAGAAGTTACATCTCCCCCGCCTCTCGGAGAATAACGTCCTCCTGTATGCGAAACATTCAGTTCGCCCAACCATTCGCTCAATAATTCCGCAAAGTCGTAGTTGTTGTCAATATGAGGCAGGAACTTGCGGTAAGCAGCCGTCATAGCATCCCAATCGACCCCATGCATAGTAAGATTGTAGAAGCGTTTTTGATGTTGCTTGTACACATGGTCGAACATTGCTTCACGCTCGGCAGCCAAGTCCATTTTCATTTCAGCCTGATAACTGATTGATTTCAATGCATCCGACTTCGCATCCATTTTCTGCATCATCCGGCTTCCCAACAAGAAAATGTCCCCTTTCTTATCCAACATCAATGATGCCCAACCGGTATTGAGTTTGTGCAAACGTTTTGTGTCTTTTTCACGAAGATTCATTTTCCAAAGGTCATAGCCGCCTTCGAAAGCTGAGAAGTAATAAAGATTCTCTCCGTCTTTTGAGAGTATGGCACTGCCTAAATCGGAAGAGTTGGGAGTCAGACGGACGATACGGTCTTCAATGCCGTTAAGCTCTACTACTATATCTTTCTTGTCTGCTTTATCTTCGGATGACTTGTCCTCGTCAGCTTCATCCTTTTTGGACTTATTTACATCTTTCTTCTTGTCACCGTCTTTCGCTTTCTTCTGTTCCTTTTCTAATTCTTTGAGCAGTTCGAAGTCTTCCTTGCTTAAGCGATAGCGGTCATAAGCATCCTGATTCAAGAATACCAGCATCACATCCTGTTGTGAACCCCAAGAAGCATGCGCACGCATACCGTAACGTTCAGTTTGGAAAAGAATAGCGTTTCCGTCCAGTACCCAACGCGGAGAACCGCTAATATATCCGCTGTTAGTCAAGTTGGTAATAGTACCGCCTTGTGCGCTGACAATACCTATATCCGAATAAGGATCATGGCGATTGCCAATAAATTCAAGAGTAAACCATTTGCCGTCCGGCGACCATTCATAGTCGAATCCGCCTCCGGTATTATACCATGTAGAACCGTCCGTCACTTGACGAACTTTCTTCGTCTTTAAGTCAAGTACCATTAAGCGGTTACGGTCTTCGATAAAAGCCAGCTCCTTACCGTCCGGAGAATATTGCGGATAAGCACGTTCCACTGTTTTTGAAGGAAGCAAGACTTCTTCCTCGATAAGAGTTGCATTAGGGAAATTGGCTTCTTCCTTACGGGCTATTTTGGCGGTGTAAAGTTGCCAGTTACCCGTCCTTTCACTGGCATAGACCAGCGTCCGGTTATCCGGGGCAAAGGACACAGCGGCTTCTTTTCCCGGAGTATTCGTGATTTGCTTTGTTGTAGTGTAATCCGTCGAAGTGACAAAGACATCACCACGCACAATGAAAGCAACCTGTTTGCCGTCCGGAGATACGGAAGCGGAAGTAGCGCCCTGAGAAAATTTGAGGGAAGCAATCTCCTTTTCATCATCCCGGACAAGTTCGACGCTTACTTTCTTCGGACGGGCATTGGCTTCCTGTGTATAAAGTTCTCCGTCATAGGTATAACACAATGTACCTTTATCACTGATTGACAAGAAACGTACCGGATGCGTACGGAATGTAGTTATCGCTTTTACCTCTTGAGGCACATTCGACGTTTGCGAAGTATTCAGTGAAAAGTTATAAACATTGAATGAGCCGCCGTTACGCTCGCTAAGAAAATAGACAGAATTGCCGTCGGGCGCATACACCGGATTGCGGTCTTCCCCTTCCCGGTTCGTTAGATTGGTATGTTTTCCCGATTGTGTGTTATACAGCCAAATATCTCTGGTTATAGAAGAAGTATGGTGTTTTCTCCATTCATCTTCGAAGCCTTTACGGTCTTGATAAAGAAAGTTTTTCCCCGATTTATCAAAGCAAACCCATTCGGCAGGAGTAGCGAGTACTTGCTCGGTACGTCCTCCGTCAGCAGGTACTTTATACAATTCCGTCATTGCTCCGGTAGGAAACAAAGCGCTACCTGCGGGGTCTTGAATAGATGCGGAGAAAAGTACAAACTTTCCGTCCGGAGTAAAAGCCGAAGGAATCTCCGAAGCGGAATGATAAGTCAGCCTTTGGGCGGTTCCGCCGTCAGCAGGCATGATAAAGAGGTCGAAATTCCCATTCCGGTCGCTGGCAAATGCAATTTGCTTTCCGTCGGGCGACCAGACGGGGTTGGCTTCATAAGATGCTTGTGTTGTCAACTGAACGGCTGTCCCACCCTGTGCGGGGACTTTGTAAATATCGCCTTTATAACAAAAGACAATCTCCGTTCCATTCGGTGAAATACGTGCGTCACGCATCCACAAAGGAGTAATGGCATAGCCGGACAATGCGGTCAATGCCAGTGCTAAAGAAGTTATTAGTTTCTTCATATCAAATTATTATATATATTTTATTTCAACAAATCAGTTTGAATTAGTTTTCCCGTGTAATTATAGAATACCCTGTCACCAAAGTCTTTGTAGAAGAAAGCATATTTATCTACTCCTGTACAATGGCAGACACCAATCTGACGCGGCAGATATTCTTTCAGATAATCTGCAATGATCTGATATTTCCGTTCTTCTGCGTTATGAATATGAAAACCGCCTAACAGTAAGTTACAAGGAGATTCGGGAAATGCCGCACGGACTGTTCGCAGGATATTTGTAATTCCTCGATGAGAACAGGCGCTCAATACAGAAAAACCGTCCGGCTCTACCAACACTACCGCCAATTCATCCTGAAAAGTATCCGGTATATGGCAACCATCTTCTTTCTGAACCCGAAAGCGTTCGAAATGGGTATCCTCACGGTCGATAATATCAATAGAGGGAAAGAGAAATACGCCGGGAAGCAGTTCGGTCTGTTCTTCGATAAAACGGAAACGGGAAAGGTCGAAAGTCTGCGTATGCTTCATTCCATTTTCGCGTTCATCCTTAAATTTTGGAGAGAAGGCTTCGCGTTTGCAGACAACTGTTGCTTGTTTGTTCAGCTCCAAGAAATGACGCAGACCTCCCGTGTGGTCACTGTGCCCGTGGGATAATATCAGATAATCGACTTTCTGCAAGTCAATATGCAGCAGGCGGGCGTTACGGATAAACAAATCGGACGCTCCCGTATCAAAGAGTAATCTATGTTCCGATGTCTCGATATAGAGAGAAAGACCGTGTTCTGCCTGCAATTTACGTCCATAGACACAATTCTCCACAAGAGTCGTTATTGTATAGCCCATGATGCTTAGTTATTAAACGAATCATACAAAATAAAAAGTTCTGCCACAAAATTATAATAATTCTGTGGCAGAACAAGCAATCCAGGCAATTAAAATTCTTGACTTTTCAATCTATTCGATTGAAATATTATTTTTATGCTTCAAAAGGTCACATAAGATAGCGTCACTATCCGGTCGTCATAGCATCACTATCTTGTTGTTATAGCGTCACTATAATAAGCCAGTGACAGTTATACCATTTTTCCCATGTTGTAGGCTTCCTGCATGTATGGAGTATCTTTAATTTCTCCTATCTTCCAAGCACCGATTCCATAGACCGTTCCTTTTTCCTGTGGCCCTTCCAGACAATCAAGAAAGCCACGGAAACCGTCTATTGTACGTTCCATCATTGCCTTATTATCCTCTGCCGCCGCAATAATGAAATAAAACTCCTTGTTCGTTATCTCCGTATAGCGTGCGCAGCAACGGTCAATCATAATCTTCATCTGTCCGCACATCGTATAGAAATAAACAGGAGTTGCCATTACAATCACATCGGCAGCAATCATCTTCTCCACGATTTCCGCTGCATCATCCTTCTGCGGACAAGGCTTGCCGTACATACTACAAACACTGCATCCCGTACAAGGATGAACCGTTTTGTCTTTCAATACAATCTTTTCCACTTCATTGCCCGCTTCGAGAGCACCTTTCATAAATTCATCACAAAGCAAATCCGAATTGCCGCCTTTCCGCGGACTGGACGAAATTATCAGAACTTTTTTAGCCATAACTTTACTTTATTAGTTTTATCTTTTAGAATGATTCAGTCTTTTCACTCTGCAAAAATAGGTAATTTATAACATAACAGATGTATATAAATTACAGAGAGATGTACCCTGATTACTGATTTCACCAACAAGGCTATGCCCCTCCGCCTAACGCATGGTAAAGAGTGATAATCCCCTGCACCTTATCAAATAAATCCTGTGTCTGTATCAATTCTGCATTTAATAATGACTGTTGAGCCGTCAACACTTCCAAATAGTTTGTCGAAGAATGCCGCATCAACAGCTTTGTTTTATGTACGGCCTCCTGTAACGTATCTATTTGTCGTATTCCTATCTTTATACGGGCTTGTGCCGTCTGACATTGCACCAAGGCATCATTAACTTCCTTCCCTGCATTCAGGACAGACTGTTGGAACAAGAGAGCAGCTTCCTCCCGCCGGGCTTTCGCCACTTTCAGATTAGCAATATTAGTCCCCTTGTTAAATAATGGTTGAGTCAACGAACCCACTGCGGACAACAGCCAACTGCCGGGATTGAGAATCACTCCGCCACCATTATTCGTCCAGCCGGCAGCTCCCGAAAGAGTGACACCCGGATAAAAGGCTGTCCGTGCAGCATTAGTAGCATAAAACGCCTGTGCCAAATTCAGTTCCGCCTGCCTTACATCAGGACGATTAGCCAATAACTGTACAGGCACTCCTACCGCCAATTCTTCCGGAAATTCCTGGCCGTCCAATGTTCCGCGCCTTATACTTTGCGGAACCATAGCCAACAAAGCCGACAGACTATTCTCCGTATCCCGGATACTTTTCCGAACAGAGAGAACAGCAGCTTCGAGTGTCATCCGGTTCGCCTTTGCCTGAAGCACTGCCGCATCATCCGATTTTCCTGCACGCTTCAAGGCTTCAAGCGTTTCAACCGTCCTTTCCCAACTCTCCAATGTACTATTATTAATGTTAAGCTGCTTATCGAGCATCAACAGTGTATAATAACCGGTTGCAATAGTCGCAACCAACTGTGTCTGCACCGCCTGCTCATAAGCACGGCTTCCTTCAAGCGCCGCTTTCGCCCCACGCCTGGCATTAGTAACCTTACCGAAAATATCGATTTCCCAACTTGCGGAAGTTTTTAAATCGTACGTCCGGATAGTTGTTCCTTCATAACGCCCTGCCGTTCCTTCCGGATTCAACGAAACCGACGGTAAATAGGAAAGCCTCGTATTCATCAGCACAGCTTCCGCCTCCTCTACACGCAGCCGGGCAACACGTAAATCCGTATTTTGCCTTAATCCCTGCTCTATCAGCCTTTGCAATTGTTCATCCCTGAAGAGTTCACGCCATGACAAAGCAGCCAGCGACAAGGTATCCTCTTCTGTTTGCATATCCCGGTCATCCCGATATAAACTATCCGTTGTAACCTCCGGACGGGAATACGGTTTATATATTCCGCAACCTGCCAACAGACAGGCTGCAAAACTTATTATTATCAATCGTTTCATACGTTTTATTTCTTTTCGATTTCTTCTAATTCAGCTTGTATCGACCAATCGGCATCACTCTTTGCGGCTTGTACCGGCTTGAACTTCTCCTGCAAATATTGAAAGACAATAAAGAGAGAAGGGACAAGAAACAATAAGGCCAATGTACCTACCAACATACCGCCTACTGCACCGGAAGCCAGCGAACGGCTTCCATTCGCACCGACCCCGCTTGCAATCATCAATGGGATAAGTCCGAATATCATCGTCAGCGCAGTCATCAGAATCGGGCGGAGCCGGACTTTCGCCGCACTGTATGCCGCTTGTACAAGTGACATTCCCGCTTCCCTCCGCTTGGTAGCATATTCGGTCAGCAGGATAGCCGTCTTTGCCAATAACCCTATCAGCATAATCAGCCCTGTCTGCATATAGATATTATTCTCCAATCCGAATAACCGGGCAAACAAGAAACTGCCCAACAACCCACAAGGCACAGAAAGGATAACAGCGAACGGAATAAAGAAACTCTCGTACAACGCACTCAATATCAGATAAACCAGCAACAAGCAAATACCGAAAATAATCACCACGTTATTGGTAGTCTTACTCTCCTCACGTGAAATTCCTCCAAACTCATAACCATAATTCTTTGGTAACACCTGTTCCGCCGTTTCCTTAATGGCTTGCAGCGCGTCACCGGAACTATATCCACTCGCAGGCGTCCCACTGATAGAAATAGCATTATAAAGGTTGAAACGCATCAAATCCTGCGGCCCGTACGTTTTTGTCAGTTTCACAAACTGGGCAAGCGGTGTCATCTCTTCCCCCACTCTCACAAACAAATGATTGAGAGATTCCGGAGAGACACGATATTCCGGGTCTGCCTGAATCATCACACGGTATAATTTAGAGAACCGGTTGAAGTTCGAAACATATCCTCCTCCGTAATATCCCGAAAGCGTCTCCAGTATTTCACCGGGCGAAATCCCCGCCTGTTCACATTGAGCCGCGTCAATATCCACCCAATACTGCGGATAACTGGTTTCAAATGCGGAATAAACCGCTTCTATCTCCGGACGTCCGGAAAGTGCCGCCACAAAATCATCCACCACTTTCTTAAATGCATTCAAATCACCGGAAACCTTGTCCTGCACGTACAGTTCAAAACCGTTGCCCATACCGTAACCCGGAATCATCGGCGGTGTCAGGACGAACATCTGCGCATCCGGAATTTCGGGAGACAACGCATAAATCCTGTTCACAATATCCGAAGCTGACTGCCCTTCCTCCTGCCGTTCGTCCCAATGCTTGAGCGACAGAAAGTACATTCCCATGGACGGCCCCGACCCGGTAAACGAATAGCCCGTCACACTCGCTTCATAGTCAACCTCAGGAATCTGTTCCAGTTGCCTGCTGATTTGCTGCATCACCCGTTGATTCTGCAGCATCGACATTCCCGGTTTGGAGTTCATGCTAATCATGACCGTACCTGTGTCTTCGTCGGGGACAAGCCCCGTCTTGGTGTGCAGGACAAGCAGAACGAGCAGCACCATGGCAGTAGCCAATGTACCCCACATCAGCCAGCGGCGCTTTATGAAAAGCAGCACCCCGCGCATATAGCGTTGAGTCATTGCATCAAATGTCGCATTAAACGCCTTACGGAAACGGGCGGCAAAGTTATTCTTGACATTACCGCTCTCGTCCATGTAAGGACGCAATAACAAGGCACAGAGCGCAGGCGACAAGGTAAACGCATTAATGGCGGAAATACCTACCGCAACAGCCATTGTAATGCCGAACTGCATATAAAATGCCCCGGACGTGCCTCCCATCATAGACACGGGAATAAATACCGCCATAAATATCAGCGTTGAAGTCAGAATAGCCGACGAAACTCCTTTTACCGCATCATTGGTTGCCATATAGGAAGACTGATAGCCGACATCGAACCTTGCCTGTACAGCCTCGACCACCACAATAGCGTCATCCACCACCGTACCGATTGCCAATACCAACGCAAAAAGCGTCAGCAAGTTGATTGAAAATCCGGCAACGTACATAAAGGCGAACGTGCCAATGATTGAAACAAAAATCGAAATGGTAGGGATAAGCGTCGAACGGATATCCTGCAAGAAGATATATACAATCAACACCACCAGCAAGATAGCCTCCAGCAATGTCACAATCACTTCGTGTATGGATGCATACAGGAAACGGTTCGTATCACTCAGCGTAACAAACTCCATTCCTTTCGGAAGTCCCCGGCTTATCTCCTCCAGTGTAGCATCAATCTCATTGATAATTTCCGCCGCGTTCGAACCGGCAGTCTGATAGACCATTGCCATAGCTGCCGGATGCCCGTTCACTTCGGTAGCATAATTATACGCCTCATCTCCCAGTTCAATATCCGCCACTTCTTTCAACCGCAACACTTCCCCACCCGGCAGAGAACGAATCACAAGATTGCCGAACTCTTCGGGCGTCGAGAACCGCCCACGGTATTTCATCGTATATTGAAACGTATTATCATGGTTCTCGCCAAAAGCTCCCGTAGCCGCTTCAATGTTCTGTTTCGCCAATACTGCCGTAATATCTCCCGGAATCAATTTATATTGAGCCATTTTATCCGGTTTCATCCAGATACGCATACTATAATTCGATCCAAACTGCATTACCTGCCCCACTCCGGCAATACGCTTGATACGCGGTTCCACATTAATCTTCATATAGTTATTAAGGAACTGAAGGTCGTACGTATCGTCCGGACAATAGAGCGCAAATGTCTTCAACTCCGCATTCTGCTGTTTCATCGTTGTCACGCCAATCTTGGTCACTTCGGCAGGCAGCAGGCTCAAAGCCGTAGACACACGGTTTTGTACATTTACCGCCGCCATATCCGCATCACTGCCCTGCTTGAAGAAGACATTAAGAAATACATCTCCGCTATTGGAAGCTGTGGACGTGATATAATTCATATTCTCCACTCCATTGATAGCTTCCTCCAACGGAATAATCACACTTTTCTGCACTGTTTCCGCATTCGCTCCCGGATAGTTGGTAAACACCTGTATCGTCGGCGGAGCAATATCGGGATACTGCTCTACCGGTAGCATAAATATGGAAATCACTCCCATCAGGACAATCGTAATAGAAATTACGACTGATAAAACCGGACGGTCAACAAAATATCTCAAATTCATTCTTTTACTCCTTTCTTTCTTTATCACCGGCTTCTTTGACAGTAATTTCCATTCCGTCCTGCAATAAGCCTGCACCTTCGCTCACAATCACATCGCCTGCCTGAAGTCCCGACCGGACGATATAATCAATTCCGTTATCCAGTCTTTCAACCTTGATTGGCACAGATACCGCCTTTCCTTCAACCACCTTATAGACAAATATCTTGTCCTGCAACTCATAAGTGGCTGCCTGCGGAATGACGAGCGCGTCCTTTTCCGTATGCGGAATTATCACATTACCGATTCCTCCACTGAATAATATCCGTTTCTCATTGGGAAATACACTCCGTATCGAAGCAGTTCCCGTTTGCGAATTGATTATTCCGCTGATACTTTCGATGCGTCCTGCCGTTCCATACAATGTTCCGTCGTTCAACTGCAAGCGAACCGCCGGCATCTGCCGGATTGTTTCGTCCGGCGAACCATATTGCCGCACCAAGGCACGGAGCTGATTTTCCGTCATTGAAAAATAGACGTACATGGTGTTGTTGTCCGATACAGTCGTAAGCGGCTGCGGTATTGAAGGGCTTACCAATGCACCTACCCGATAAGGCAACGTGCCGACAATACCATTCGACGGACTTTTCACTTCCGTATAGGAAAGACTGTTGCGGGCGTCTGTTTCCTGCGCTTCCGCTTGTTCCAGTCCTGCCTTGGCGATAGCCAACGCGTTCCGCGCCGTCAGCAGTTCATATTCGGATATGACGTTCGCTTTGTAAAGTTCATTCTTGCTGTTGTAATCCAGTTGTGCTGTTTCCACCTGCGCTTGTGCAGCGTGCACATTGGCTGTTGCCGTCCGCAAGGCAGCCTTATAAGGAACCTGGTCTATCACAAAGAGGATTTCCCCTTTTTCCACCGTTTGTCCTTCCTGCACGCAAAGCCGGGAAATCGTGCCTGATACTTGCGGATAAATATCTATGTCCTGCCGCCCGCGGATAGAAGCCGAATAAGCCTCGACAAACTCTACCGAATCAGCACTAACGGTCAGTACGGGATACTCTTGTTGAAACTCTCCATATTGGTTGTTCTTACAAGACACCAACAACATAGAGCATAAAATAAAGATGAATAAATTTCTCATACGATTCTTTACATGTTTTCTAAATCAATTTTCATTTTCACTGCTAATCCTTTTCTCAATTGAGCGTGCAAAGTTAGGGTGATTAATCGGTTTAAGAGGTTACAGAAATCGGTCATATCGGGTACTTTTCAATATAAATCGGACAATAATCACAGAAAAAGAGTATATTTACAGGATTTTTCATGCAAGATATGACAAGTATAAAATACTCATTATGCCCGGACGGGCAACAATATGCAGCAGGAAAGACGAACCTGAAAGAAAGTATAGGTCATCCTTTGAACACCAATGGTTGCACTATCCTCATATGTACGTCGGGAAGCGCTATCGTATCCACTAACTTTCAGAGACAAGTGATGAAGAAAGGAGATGCAACCATTCTTTTCTACGATATAGTTTTTGAGACTATCAGGGTGTCGGAATCTTTCTCCGCACTTTATATCTCACTGCCCAATGAAGCGATAGAAAGCACAATGTACAAAATGACGTCTATCTCATTTTGGGATTTCATGTATGCTTATCCTATATGCCACACTTCGGAGCAACAATACGAACTATTGTATTCATGGTATCAGCAAACAAAGTGGATAATTGAAGAGTACAACCCGGAATACAGGTTATCGCTATTAAGCAACAATTTCTACAATCTATTAATGGGAGTAGAAAATGAAGTAAAAAAAATCACGGTTACTATGAATGACCAGGTGAAGAAAGACCGTGGTTGGATAATACTGAGAAAGTTTGCCGTTCTTCTGTCAGAATATTGCCATATCAGTCGGGACGTTAAATTTTACGCGGATAAATTATGTATCACGCCGGACTATCTCTACAAATTAACCCAAAAAGGAATGGAAATGTTTTCATCAATATTGCAATTTAAATGATTTGATATTTCAATTCAAATTATAAGTGTGTACACTGACACCTTGTGCCGACGGAAGATAATTGATTCCATACCAGCACATCTGTAATAAAACAAACGATACTAACAAAATAACTAATGCCGGACGCACTTTCAACGGTTTACCCAGTCGGAAATGTATATATGTAAGATAAGAGAACCAAGTTGCCGCTGCCCATGTTTCTTTCGGATCCCAAGCCCAGTAATGTCCCCAAGCTTCCTTTGCCCAAATAGCTCCCGTAAGCATACCCAATGTCATAAAAGCCAGACCTACATAAGTAAGGTTATCGCATAAATCCATTTCTTTCCGTTCAATCTCTTCTTTCTTGAACCAAAGCAGATAAATAGCCATTACCACCGCAGCCCCCAACATAGCATAAGCAAACATATACACAATAACATGAGGAGCAAACCATGGACTCTGTAAAGCAGGCATTAACGTCTTGTTGTGAATCTCCGGCTTAAAGATATTGATACAGATAAAGACTAATGACAGAACGCAACTGAAACTAAGAATCCATTTATACTTCCAACGTATATACGTTATCAATCCAGCCAACGGCAGAAAGAAAGAATACCACAAACGTGTCTCTCCCATTGTCCGCATCGGAGGACGTTCCAAAGAAACCCACATGCCGAGGATAAAACAGAAAAATACAGCCAATCCCAACAGAGTAAATCCGTATGCCCATACCGTTTTCTTTCCTTTCCAAGCAGCAAAAGCCCCCAAGCTCCAACAAACCAATGCGACTACCGCAAACAATATAAAATATTCCCAACTCATTCCTTTTCCTCCTCTTTTCTCTTTTGTGCATTCACAAACAGACAAACGGCCCCGAGCATCATCATAACTATCCCTGTATAAACTACCGGCAACCACGGATCACGAACCAGTTCGAAGATACTAATATCACTCCAACCCCCTTTCGACTCATCATAACTAAGCTGATAGATTTTCCAGCCTTCTATCTCCATAGGACGGTTCACTTCAATCGTATCTTCCGTAATTGTTCCCTCCTGCGTATAGACTTTCACTTTCGAAGCAAAGCGTTGCGGTTCTCTTTCCGGCATTACGAGGCTAGTCAGAGAATCAAGGCGCAATGCCTTATAAGGGAAAAGAAAACTCCCACAACTCACCCAGCCTTCCTTCGTCTGCCGGTTCTTTCGGTTCACAGCTTTCAAATGTACAGCGTAAGTTGCTCCCATAGAATGAAAATCCGTAAACTTCAGCGTATCCTCGGTAGCTACGGAGGCCGCCATTGGAATGGATTGTTGAATAGTCAGTTCCCAATCCTGCAAAGTCCCACCGTATACTTCTTCTTCAAGCAATAAATGTACAGGAGATTTTTCGGGAAGTGCACGTCCGGTTTCATTATCAATCAGCATCAGTTTCGGCGGATATTCATCAATAGTAAAATCTTTTAATTCGATAGCCAACGGAAGTTCTGTCAGTTGTCCTTTATCATCGGTAGCCCGCCATTCCGCGTTTCCCATTCGGGTAGTCATTTTCAGTCGCTGCATATCGGCATTCCCTAAAGTAGCTGCAATCAATGCAATGAATAATCCGATATGATTGAGAAGAAACGAAAGGCGGCCGAACTTCAAAGGGAAACTGGTACGGAGTATCGTTAATCCCAATGCAGTGGCCATCCATAAATAAAGCAGAACGAAAGACCAGGATGAAATCATCTGTGAAAATCCCAGTATGTCATTCGAAGCATGACCGGAAGGAGCCTGCCGGATAAGACCCATTACCACCGTCATACCGACCACCCAGACAAGGGAAGAAACGGCTGCGGAATAATGGCTCAACCACCCAAACAAATAGACTCGTTTACGGAGAAGGTGCATGGCTATCAGAACAATGATATATACTGATAACACTATTAAATTAACCGGCCAGGCAAACAGATTCCAATTGATACCTCCTACCGTTATTTGCAGCAGTGCACCTATCACCAATAATCCTGCACCAATAATCAGACCTTCTTTATAGCTCCACGGTTTGCTCCACATATACTACTATCTTATTTTTGTGCCAGACGACCATTTGATTTCGCTTTCTCCAACCAAGCCGGAACAGTCGTTTTTAGAAATCTCTCCTTGGCCGCTTTTTCCGCGTCGATATCCAGACCGATATATTGCTGTGCCTTTCCTTTAGTGGAAATATCAGGCATCGGCACATCTCCGGTAAATCCATTCTTCGCAAGCACCTTAGATACAGCTAAACGGGCCTGCATAGCACGATCGAGCCCATGAGAAAGGATTCTCTGAATTTCCTGCGGCGCATGAAAAGCACCTCCGTGGGAAGCCACTCCGAAATCCCAACGCCACTGCGCCTGACGAATCAGAGCAAGCACATTTTTCATTTGCTCTTCTGTCGCCCCATTATCCCAGGCATATTTAGCTTCGATATGCGCTTTTGCCAACTCCTGCTCCAAACGGTTACGGATTTCATTCGCTTTGCGTTGACGTTCATAAACGTTATTACGCAATGTTTCTTCGCTTTCACGGTGACAGACCTGACAAGTACGGTCAATCATTGCCAACGGACTCTGGATATGGTGGTCGCTGAACTTCACACCGCCTTCACTCTTATAAGGCATGTGGCAATCGGCACAAGAGACACCTCTCTGACCGTGAATACCCATTTGAGCAATTTCGTAATCCGGATGCTGTGCTTTCAAGATCGGGGTACGGCTCAATTTATGAATATAATCATAAAAACCGGCTTCATCATAATAGGCTTCCATATCTTCCACAGTAAAGCCTTTATCCCAAGGGAAAGTCAGGTATTTGCCGTCACCCTTGAAGTAATATTCTACGTGACATTGCGCACATACGAGCGAACGCATTTCCTGTGGAGTAGCCTTTGTGATATCCTTGCCTTGACGTTGGAACGCTTCAATCAAAGCCGGACGGCTGATATGAAGATTCATCGTTTCCGGATCGTGGCAATCGGAACAACCGATCGGGTTCACAATTTCCGCACCCATGGCACCCCACTTATTGTTATAGAAAGAATCAACGCCCAATGCTTCCATCATACGGGGAACATCCGGGCTCTTGCAGGTCCAGCAAGTAGACGGTTGAGGACCGTCGGTAGGATTCACAGGTGCTCCGGTACGAAGCGAAGCCGTGATATCTTCGATAGCATGCATATGTCCGCGCGGAGTGGAATAATCTTTTGAGAAAGCATATCCCGCCCAAAGTATTACCATATTAGGACGTTGTTCCAGTACATCAACAGCAACATTTCCATTAAACTCACTTTGGAAATCTGTTTTTGCAGTTTCCGCCCAAGTCTGATATTCACGAGGGAAATCATTCTTAAAGAGTTCGTTGCGTGCTTCAATCCCTTTGATGACAGTCTTGCGATTATTAAAGATACTAGTTACTTCCGCCTGCCTCTCCATTAATGCAGAAACGCATAGTCCCAAAACAAAAACAACAACCATTGAGCCTCCGAACAACAGCCATCCTTGCCATGATTTTAATTTCTTTTCCATTCTATATCGGTTTTATTGTTTTATTACGTAGTTATATTTTGCTTATTCTTTATTATCTATCATTTTTTGGAGCCATTCCGGCACGGGCGATTCGGGAAGCGGTACAATAGCTCCCGGAGCCGTAGACAGCGAGTTCTTCCCGCCATGAGGGACATCGCGGTGACAATCCCAACAAGCCTTTCCTTCTCCTACTTGCGACAGCATATAATCTATCTTTCCCGTCTTCACAAACTCCGTATTCAGTTGTGTATGGCAACGGATACAGTTATTCATAATCACTTGCGAACTGGCTTCGTGTGCCTGTATCACCTGCGGCTCACTTTTCGTGAGAAACGCCGCTACGTGCTTCATTCCGTCAATCCCCTTGAATGTCCACTTCTTTACCGCGTTTTCGTGAGGAACATGACAGTCATTACAAGTAGCATCCCGGGCATGCGAACTATGAAACCAGGTTGCATAATAAGGAGACATGATATGGCAATTCACACATGCTGCCGGATCATCTCCCAAATATGTATGTGCCCGAAGCATATACATAAATAAAACTCCTCCGCCCACGATAACGCCGGTAACAATGACAGCTATTATCTTCGATTTGTACGAAGGAAAAATTCGATTTATAATTGGCAACTTTATCATAGGGAAAAGTATTTTTCACAAAAGTAAAGCTTTGAAAACAATAAAGGTGTAATATCTATTACACCTTTAAATTTCTTTCTCCAATTTTGTACCTACAAAGGTCGCATTTTTTACAATGCACCTACTTATAATACCTTTATTCTATTCATGATGATGATATTCTTCTTCTACATCGTTACTCAATTCGATATTACGAGCAACATACGTCTCGTTTCCTGCAGCGTCCGTGCAATAAACCATTAAATGATAATCTCCCGGAGTTGCATCCTTCGGAATCATAATATCATGATGATGAATATGTACCGTTTTCTTTCCGGAAATATCATAAGACTTGTTGAAGCTGAAATCGATGGTTTCTCCGGCCCCCCTGCTTTTTCCATGCGAATGGTGATCGAAGTTGCTGTGTATTTCAATCATATACGACTTCAACATCACGTCGTCCGACAGATCCATTTCAAAATGCACGCCGTATTCACTTCCTATTTTCAGCGCTTGCCCTTCTTCGGGTTCGTGCAGTTCAATCACCGGCTTAGTGGTATCACTATCCGAATCGTCACAAGAGATAAATACAAAAACAGACATTGCCAAAAGGCTGATTATCGGGAGATATAATTTAGTTCTCATTACAGTAATTTTTTAAATGGAATTTTGATTAATAATTGGAAGTTGCGTCCCGGTTCGGGGATTTCTACTTTCCTGTAAAAACTAAGATGATTGTAATATCGGGTATTGAAAATATTCCGGGCGGTCAGGGTTATTTCTATTGCCTGATTCCCCCGAATGGGAATATTCAACGAACCGCCTAAATGGAACAGGTTTGCACCCGGTGTACGGTCTTCGTTACGATCTACGCGATTTTGCCGGGCTATGGACTGCCACTCTGCATAAAGCATAACCTGTTTCCTCTGCCATGTCAACGTGTTCCGCATACTAAACGGAGGAGAAAAACTTAACGGAATATGCTCGTCGCAGTTGTAGGTATAAACATACTCACCGGAAATACGGTAATTGAAACTACGCAGAAAGTGAATGTCTATCGTTGCTTCCGTTCCGGCAAACAGCGCCTCGGCTCCTGTGTAACGATAAATCTGTCCGGCATGCGGCAGGACAGACCACTCGCCCGTAGGACGCAGAAAGATGTAGTTACTAAACCAACTGACGAAGGGAGAAACGGAAATGGAAAACCCGTTATACCGTAAGTTATAAGAAGCGTCCATTTGCCATCCCTGTTCTGATTTCAGATTTGTATCTCCCTGTTCATGCCGGAAGGTCCCGTGATGCACACCGTTAGCCGCCAGTTCGTTCGCACCGGGCAGACGGAAGCTACGACCGACGTTTGCTTTTACCATGTGCCGTTCGGACGGTGTCCATACCAATCCCAGAGAGAATGAATAATCACCGAATTTCTTTTTCACTGCATGGCTGTTCCACTTATAGTGTTCTACCTGTTCTTCATCATATCCCTGTTTTCGGAGATAATCGGCAAGATAGGCGTCTTCATGCGAAGATATATGAATATATCCATAGTCATACCGCATTCCTCCGCTGACGGAGATAACATTATTAGGCTTATAAGTCGTAAGCCAAAGCAATCCGGTGGTGGAACGGTAGTATTCAGGCAATAAGAATGAATAACCGGAAATATCGTTCCGTTGATGCTGTCCGTCCCAACCCAATGCATGTTCCCACGAAGAAGAACCGATAAAGCGGACTTTTACCGATGCACTGAGAGTATTCAAGTTGAAAGCCAGTTCCTTGTCCGGGTCTTTCTCCGGTACGGGTTGCGAACCGTAATGGGTATGGAAAACACTCCATTCTTCACGGTGATTATTCTGGAATCCAAAGTCGCCCGACAAAACTAGCTTCTCCCACGCATACTGCTGAAGGGTAGTCACCTTCAGATGATTCACCTTGCTGTAAGGCAATTCCATGTTACGGCTGTCCCCGTCATCTTCTACGCGGGATGCATCCGGTATACCATGCGCCCCCGGAAAGAAACCAGTTTTTTGGTAGACGTTACTTATGGAATAGTTCGCTTTATATCTTTGCCGTTGATATTGGGCGAAGAATCCGATATTGCGTTCAATGCCTGCCGTATTCTTTAGCTTACGCCCGTAAACAGGCATTTTTTGCGTCAGGTAAACAATAGTATCCGTAGGGATGCGGTAATCCCCGAAATGCTGTTCGGAATAACGGACTTGTGCATACCAGAAACTCTTCTTTATTCCCAGCATAAATGATCCTCCGAGCGTTCCGTTGACGGACTTTCCCAGAAGTGTAACGTCTCCGAATAACATATCTACCGAGGGTACGGGAGGTGAAGTTATGTCAATCACCCCTCCCATTGCATCACTGCCATATAGTAGTGAAGAAGGACCTTTCAGGACATTGACAGTTCCGATATTGAAAGCATCCAGTTCCAGTCCGTGGTCGGCTCCCCATTGTTGTCCTTCCTGCTTGATTCCGTTTTCGAGTACAGCAATCCGGTTGAATCCCATTCCTCGGATCATCGGTTTGGAGAAGCCGGAACCTATATCCATTGCTTGCACGCCGGGGATGTTCTCCATTGCTTGCATGAAGTTTCCCGTAAAATGTTTGCGCAGAAAATCCTGATCCACTACATCAACCGCAAGCGCAGACTTTTTGGCTTGACGTTGCTGGTACGACTCGGTCACAACGACATCAGGCAAAAGTAAACTCTTGATTGAATCGGACTTCTGTGCGTGGGCGGGTAAGACTACAGTCAGCCCCAATACGCCCGAAATAATTCCGATACGCATCAATTACAATCTTTTATATAATGTATAAAATGAATGTGAGGACAGGTTACGATAAGCCTGCCTTCTTGAAAAGTTTGATTATGTAATTATGCAACAGGGGGTGCACGCAATTGATGTGAATAAGTCCGTTTGCAAACGACCTTATCCTGATAAACAACCGGCTCGTAAGGCACGAGCGTTAATGTACAATGAAATTCTACCGGTTGAGGTTCAGTAAAGAAAGAAAGGGAGTATTGGCATATCGCACAATCATCGGATGATTTGTGAGAATGCCCGGCATGAGAACATGACTTTTCATCCTCGCTTCCATGATAGTGAAAGGTCTTCACTACAAAGAACGGAATGAATGTCATGAACAACACCCATGCTATGTACGCTCTTGTTTTTCTCTTATGATACATTCTCCCTCTATTGATTATATAGAATAGCGGGAACAAATATAGGGGTATGAAAGAGAACTGACAAATTATCAGACTTAATATGTGTTATCAGACAATATTCCTTTTCTGAAATTACCTCTGAAAAACTATTTTTAAATCATCTCATTCTTCCTGTTTCCATACATAAAACACATTCCTTCCCGCTCTAGTCACGGCAGCAGTATTCAATGCCCATTCACGGATATATACTTCGTCCGCTTCCGGCGTATCAACCAACTTCAATCTCTGTGACTGCGCATTGACAGCCAACAGTTCGCCGACGGTGGTTTTCGCATCCAGTTTATTCTGGTACTTTTCGATAGCTTGTGTATCCAAAGAAAGAAGGATTGTATGCCACTCCGATCTTCTCTGATATCTTCATCGGATAAGCAGAGTTCATCCAAGCGACTACCTGATTAGGAGAATTTCAACTTCAGTTCCTCACGCTTCGCCTGAGCAACCGAACGGCTTTTATCCAAAACAGCAGTTATATACGCATTGTTTCTACCCGCCTTACGGATGATAATCTTAGGTTCGATGATTTGCAGGAATCCGGTTTTCTTATACCCCAAAATAGGCATTTTTTATTTTATGGCAAAACGGGCGGTCATTTCATATCTCAGCTTGATGACACGGTACTGTTCAGTAGCCGCCGTCCCCATGCTGACATTGCTCTGTGCCTGGAAAGGAAGGTAACGGCTTATATTGTTATCGGCAGGTTCGATGATACGAATGACTTCACCCAATTGCTGTCCCATTGCTGCCACCAGATAGGATGCTTTCTCACGGGCTGCTTTCAATGCTTCAATCTTTCCCTGCTTCCTATACATCGGCAAGTCCTTATGTTTCAGTTCCCCGATACGCATTGATTCAATTCCCCATGTATTGACAGACCGGATAATGGAATTGATTTGCTCGAAATCCGTAAGACGAATATCCAGTTGTTTGCCAATCAGGAATTCCTTCCCTCTCTGACGCCAATAGTCCCCTACTTCCTGCGTACGGATAGCCTCATCCGATATTCCTATTTTACGCAAACTTTTACGCAAATCTTTCTCTATCACAGTCAACGGCACTTTCGTCCGAAAATCTTCCTCTTTCTTTGATTTACCCGTATATTCTTCTTCCCAGTATTCCTTTATCTGAATCAGAAAGTGTATTTCGTCCGGGACGACTTCTATCTCCGAAGAACCGGTCACTTCAATATATCTTTCATCACTTTCCTGAGCATTGGCAAGGATATTCCATGCGAACAAGGCAAAAGCCAATAAAAATACTTTTCTCATATCTTCGATTGTTAGGGTGTTATTACTTTTTATATGCCATCAGTTCACAAAGCTATAAAAAAAATCCATATTACGAACTTCATTCTAAAATATCAAACAAGCACTTTCTATGTATCAAAATAACATCTCCTTTCTTTACTTTATACTTATAAGGCTGTTTGCCCAAAAGAAGAGAAACTATGCAGTAAATAACAAAATGAAAAACGGCTCGAGTGGAATTACTCAAACGAAAGAAATTAGCCTGTGGTTCGTGAGGCTAATATTAAGCCAGAAAAAAATTAAGAGTTGCGTCCAAAATAGTTGCTTTTTGATTCCAGAATAAATATAATCGTTTTTTTTGATGATTATATGACGTTTTGATGAAATTTAAAGAACAAGCTATCCGACAAAGCACAAAAATAGTATCTTTGCCTGCGATTTATTCACCAAGATGTGATAAAGCTATTTTTAATCATTTAATAATAAAGACTATGATTAGATTGAATGTTTTCGTCCGCGTAAGCGAGACAAACCGCGAAAAAGCGATTGAAGCAGCTAAGGAACTGACTACTTGCTCTTTAAAGGAAGAAGGATGCATTGCTTATGATACTTTCGAAAGCAGTACCCGTCACGACGTTTTCATGATTTGTGAAACATGGCAGAACGCTGAGGTATTGGCAGCTCACGAGAAGTCTCCGCATTTTGGCAAATATGTAGGTATCATTCAGGAATTAGCTGAAATGAAACTGGAGAAGTTCGAATTCTAAATGAAACACGGAGAATAGATATACTATCTATCCAACTATCATCAGAAAGAGAGAGACATTCTTCTTCGGAAGGAAAGAATGTTTCTCTCTTTTTATATTTCCATATCCCACGGGAATAAGAATGTATGAAGGACTAGTCCAGTTTCTTATGAATAAATGTCCCTTCAATCCAATAAGTCGCGTGATTCGATTCAAATTTCAGCAGTACATAGCCCGGGTCGGTAGGGCCACCGGGGAAATGCTCGATAAACCAGTCCTGCCAAAGTTCCTTTTTCATTTTCTCGTCCGTTACCACTTCTACAGTTCCCGTTAAGGCTACGCTGTCTCCCTTATCCTGAAAGCATAATCCGGCTTTCGGGTTCTTACGAAAGTCGATAGTCTTTAATGAGTCCGCTCCGGTAGACATCCAAATAGTAGAAATTCCCTCTGTTGCAATCTTGCTCATCGGCACAGGACGGGGATATCCCTCTTTGTTTACAGAAGCAAGCACTACAACTTCACATCTCTGCAACAACTCGGTTGCTTTCTCTTTCATTGTTTTTGTTGACATAATCTTATTGGATTTATATTATACCTGCAAAGATAATGGCATAAACCTCTGTTCTATTGTAAAAAATCGACTTTTACAAACCTACTTTTGCGGTTCGATATAGGTCAACGTCGTATCATCCGGTATTGTAATCGAAAGAAATGAGGCAGGAGTGTTACCCGATAATGTCTTAATCTCTTTTGAGAAATGCGCCAAGTCATAATATCCCGCATTCACTGCCGTAGTCAATAAATTGGGCGATGTTGTATTCCTTAACAATTCTACGGCATTCTTGAATTTGACAATACGGCTGTATTCTTTCGGAGTGAATCCGGTATAATACTTGAACTTCCGTTCAAAATGGCGCTGACACAAACAGACCTCATCGATCAAACTACGAACAGGACGTTTTCCTCCGAACTGATTGATTATATCCACCGCCACAACAATATGAGAATCGGCAGACTCATAATGACGAGACAGATATGACAACAAATATTCTTCTACTATCCGTATCCGGTCGCCTATATGTTCTTGCTCGCATAGCCTTTCAACAAAAGTATCATCAAAAACTGCTTTCATTTCCCTTGTACTGATTCTATCATTTACAAATTCATGTAAAGGCAACTTTGTAAAACAGGACAATCCGCAAGGCAAAAAACGAACACCAAACATATGAACCGATTCGGAATATGTAATCAGTTCGGAATATTTCGTCATCGGCCCCACAAAGTACGAACGATAAGGTTGCATAATCAAGCTTTCTTCCTCCACTGTATCTGCGACTTCTCCAAGCGTAAAAATAAAATCGGTACAACCATCCGGCAGAATATGGATGCGCATACCATATTCCGGGTTACCTTTAAATTCCCAATAGTTGTCAATATAGGGAGCAAGCAAATGAGAAGGCTGATATTCTGTATACATTGATATATTTTACAGGCAAATATAGAGAGAATAAATTCTAATTCAATACATTTGTATTCAAAAAACAACGGACTAATGAAAGACTTTGCAGCAATCGACTTTGAAACTGCCAATGGCAAGCGTACCAGTGTATGCAGTGTCGGTATTGTCATCGTAAAAGGCGGTAGGATTGTGAATAAAATCTATCGTCTGATTCGTCCTGCACCCAACTATTATACTCAATGGACAACAGCTATCCACGGACTTACCTACGATGACACTATGGAAGCGGATGATTTTCCTGAAGTATGGGCGGAAATCAAGCCGTTGCTGGAAGGACTTCCGCTTGTAGCTCACAATAGTCCTTTTGATGAAGGTTGCCTCCGTGCTGTTCACGAATTATATGGTATGACTTATCCTAATTACAAGTTTTATTGTACCTGCCGTACTTCAAGGAAAGTGTTCGGAAAGGATCTGCCCAATCATCAGTTGCATACAGTAGCAGAACGATGCGGATATAACTTGGAGAATCACCACCACGCACTTGCTGACGCAGAAGCCTGCGCCCAAATTGCATTACTAATTATTCCTGAACCGAAAAAAGCGAAGCCAGCGAAAAAAGCAAATAAAGATACGCACGTCGGAGACTTATTCGATTCACTCATTCCTCAAACGGTAACAGTGAAAAAGACCAAATAAAAAACACTACAACTATTATCTCAATCAATAATAGCCGTAGTGCTTCTATAATAAAATGCTAATTATGTACTCAAATTAAAGGATAGACTTAGCGATGCCCATTTCCAAACCGCGAAGTTCTGCCAATCCGCGAAGGCGTCCTAAACAAGAATACCCCGGATTTGTCTTCTTCTTCAAATCATCAATCATCTGATGCCCGTGGTCGGGACGCATAGCGATAGAGCATTTGCGACGTTGTTGCAGAAGAATAAGAGCTTTCATTACATTGTACATATCTACGTTTCCTTCCAAATGGTTTGCTTCGTAGAAATTGCCTTCTTCATCACGCTGTGTACTACGCAAATGTACAAAGTTTACACGGTCACCGAAACGTTCCATCATACCGGCAAGGTCATTATCAGCACGTACACCGAAAGAGCCTGTACACAGGCAAAGACCGTTGGATTCGTTAGGTACGGCTTCAATCAGTTTTTTGAAGTCTTCTTCTGTACTCAGGATACGCGGCAGACCTAAGATTGTATAAGGAGGGTCATCCGGGTGAATCACCAGCTTCACTCCTACTTCATCGGCAACGGGAGCAATTTCTTTCAGGAAGAAAATCAGGTTGGAACGAAGTTTTTCAGCGTCAATGTCATTGTAACGGTCGAGCGCTTCCTGAAACTGTTCTACTGTGAAACTTTCTTCAGAGCCCGGAAGTCCGGCAATCATGTTGCGAACCAAGAGATTCTTATCGTCTTCGCTCATCTGTTCAAAGCGAGCTTTCGCTTTGGCTATTTCTTCAGGAGTATAGTCTTTTTCTGCGTTCGGACGTTTCAAGATGAAAAGGTCGAAAGCTACGAAAGCCGCTTTTTCAAAACGAAGCGCTTTAGAGCCGTCGGGCAGTGTATAGGCAAGATCAGTACGTGTCCAGTCCAATACAGGCATAAAGTTGTAAGTAACTACCATTACGCCACATTTTGCCAGGTTACGGATACTTTCCTTATAGTTCTCGATATATTTCATGAAGTCGCCTGTCTGTGTCTTGATATGTTCGTGCACAGGTACACTTTCTACAACAGACCATGTCAGACCTACCTCTTCAATCATTTGCTTACGCTTCATGATTTCTTCTACTGTCCATACTTCACCATTTGGAATATGATGAAGCGCGTTTACTATACCGGTAGCGCCGGCTTGTTTAATATCCCACAAGCTTACCGGGTCGTTAGGACCATACCAGCGCCAAGTTTGTTCACATAAATACATATATAGCTGTTATTTATAGATTACTGATTATGATTGAAATAAATTAGATAGAGAATGCGTCGAAACCACCATCGATAACAGCTACTGTACCTGTTACGAAGTTAGAAGCATCACTAATCAGATAATGGATTGTTCCATAAAGATCTTCCGGTTCGCCGAAACGGTTGAACGGAGTATGAGCAAGGATTGTCTTTGAACGGTCAGTCAAAGAACCATCAGGATTAGTTAATAATGTACGGTTTTGTTCTGTCAGGAAAAAGCCCGGAGCGATAGCGTTTACGCGCAAGCCGTTACCGAATTTCAGAGCCAGTTCACCAGCCATATATTTAGTAAAGTTGGCGATAGCAGCTTTTGCCGCACCGTATCCTACTACACGAGTCAACGGACGAAGAGCTGATTCAGAGCAGAAGTTTACGATAGAGCCTTTCTTCTGTTCTACCATGATCTCAGCAAATACCATTGTAGGTAATACTGTACCGAACAGGTTCAGGTCTACTACCTTTTTGAAAGCGTCAATCTGCAAGTCGAAGAAAGTCTTGTCCGGCGCGATTGTTGCACCTGCCATGTTACCACCGGCAGCGTTCAGCAGTACATCAATGCGGCCATAAGCTTTCATAATTTCCACTTTGTTGCCTTCCAATACTTCTTTGTCCATTACATCAGTATAAAGGAACATAGCTTCGTTACCCTCAGCTTTGATGCTGTCTACCAATGCTTTTCCTGCTTCTTCGCTTCTATCGAGCACAACAACTTTTGCACCTTCTTTTGCGAGGTATGCAGCAATTCCTTTACCTAAGATTCCGGCTCCACCGGTAATTACAACAACTTTGTCCTTTACGTTAAATAATTCATTCATGGTTTCTAAAAAATTTATATGTTTATAGCTTATTGTTCAGATAATATTTCAGATTCTCTTTCAGGAGAATATCTATCGGCATCAGATTTACCATTTCAGAATGTTGCTTGAACAACAGATGATTGCATAAGGATTTAATTCCTTCATATCCCTGCCGTTCGGGACGCTGTGCAACCAATGCGGTAATCACTCCTTCCGAAAGTAACTGCGTATTTCTCTCGATAAGGTCATACCCTACCAGTTTTACCGATTGCATGGCTCTTGCTTTCAGGTAATTTCCCAAAATATAGCAGGTAGAATTGAAAATAACAGCTCCTTCGATATTCGGATTTGATTCAAAGATTTCATCAAGTTTTGTGAAATTGTATACCGAGTCATTGATTTTCAACTCCACTTCATGCAGACTTCCGGTGAATCTCATTTCTTTTAGGTAACGGCAAAATCCCTCTCTACGGTTTCTTCCCTGATTAGAGTCATTCTTTCCGCTATGGATAATCCGTGCCATGAGAATATCGGAAGCGGGAGAGATTCTATCTGTCAGCAACCTGGCGGCAATAACTCCGGCATCATAAGATTCTGTACCGAAATAGGCTAGTTGATGTTGTCCCTCAATATTGGAATCAACATAAATATAGGGAATTTCGAATCGGTCGAGTTCCCGCGAAAGCCGGATAACTGAATCGGTAAACAATGTGGCAATTAACACACCGTCCACCTTCTTGTCCAACAGATTGCGGACTATATCATCAAAAGTTTTGTTGTCATACTGGTCAAAAAAGAGTTTCGTGATAGTTATATTATAAGCCCCCATTTCGGATGCAGCCTTATCAATGCCTTCCGAAATGGCTTCCCAATACTCTCCCTGAGCAAAAGACGGGGTGATTGCAATAAAGTGATACTGTTTCTTAGACGCCAATGAACGTGCCATGAGATTAGGCTGGTAATTAACCATCTCCAGAATAGCCTGCACTTTTTTCCTGTTTTCTTCAGATACCCGTCCACGATTATGAATGACTCTATCCACCGTACCGACAGAGACACCCGCCATTTTAGCGATGTCTACAATACGAATATTTGAGAATTCTTTGTCCATTCTTAATAAGTATCTTGTTTTTCGTCGACAAAAGTAAAATGAATTATTGAATTAAGCAATAGTGTGTGCGCACACACATGAAGTCATAAAACGAACTATAAAACTAATTATCAAATACTTACCTCAACGACAACAAACATATACATGTTATTAAACATAAGAAAAAAGATAAAAACATTAAGAAAAAGCACTCCAGAGAATGGATACAGAAAAGAAAAGAAAGACTTTTGATCACTGAAAAAAGACAGAAAGAATAGAGAAATGGTAAAGTGTGCACGAACACATGAAAATATTCAGTGTATATAAAAGCAAATAGAATGGTAAAAAAGAAATTGGTAATCAATTAGATGTTAACTGATTACCAATTCTGGGAATGTTATTTTTCCCATTTTTCTTTTGCTTTTCCAGCGACTTTATCAGCTTCTGCTGCCACTTTATCAGCTATTTCAGCTCCGGTTTCTACCGCTTTCAATCCAAGATTCATTGCTTTCTTCTCTGCACAAGCTGCTGCCACCTCAGCATCACGACCAATGCGGTGGATAGCGTCATAAATTTCACTTTCCAGTTGTTTAGCTTTTGCTGTACGTGAAAGACGATAAACAACAGCACCAAGGATAGAACCTATTCCGAGTCCAATCCAGAAATTTCCATGTCTACATTCCATAATTAAGTTCAGTTTTTTTAGATTAAAAATAAATTATATAAAATACCTATTTGGATTTTGAGAATAAAGAAGCAATCCATAATACAAGAATAGCCCCCACTGTAGAAGTTATCAAACTTCCTATCAATCCCGAGGCTGCAAGTCCGAAAAGGGCAAATACCCAACCGCCTAATACACCTCCTAGAATACCAAGTAATAAATTTATTACAAGACCAAAACCTCCGCCGCGCATAATTTTGCCTGCAAGGAATCCGGCCACAATACCAATAATAATATACCAAATAAAGCTCATATCATCCTCCTTTTTTATTTAACAACAGCAGGTGTGGCGAATGGTTCAGTCAGTCAAAAATGAATTAACGACAATTTACAATCCTTAGTTCTAGGGTTTTATTATCAGAGACTATTCTCTTGAAGTAAAAAAAGAGTCTGCCAAAGAAATGACTTCACAATCCGGACAAACTATCTTTATACCCTGCTCGGCAGTCTTATCCGCTTCAATCGAGGACAGACAACCTTTAAAAGAATCTATCGCCAGCACTACTTTCTTCATATCATATAGAATTAATCGTAGCAAATATATTGAGAAACGGGAAGTTTGCGTACCTTTGCAGCCAATTTTTCAGGAACATCTCTAAAGAACAGGTATTATGGTACAGAATCAGGAACAACCCGTAGGAAAAATTACATTCTCCATTTTAATCGCATTGAGTCTCTCACATTGCCTCAATGACCTTTTACAATCGGTTTTATCGGCCTCTTATCCTCTATTCAAAGATGACTTAGGACTTAGTTTCGCTCAAATCGGACTGATAACATTGGTTTATCAACTTTCAGCTTCGGTTTTTCAGCCGATTACGGGAATTATCTTTGATAAATATCCCGTCGCGTGGTCATTGCCTATCGGAATGAGCTTCACTATGATAGGGCTGATAAACTTAGCTTTTTCTGATAATCTTTATTGGATATTATTGTCTGTATTCTTAATCGGAATCGGTTCTTCCGTATTGCACCCGGAAGCCTCGCGCATCACATTCCTTGCTTCGGGCGGGAAACGCGGATTGGCACAGTCACTCTTTCAGGTGGGTGGTAATTTTGGCGGTTCATTAGGCCCTTTACTAGTAGCTTTACTGGTAGCTCCCTATGGAAGACAACACCTTCTTATATTCGCATTTGTCGCATTGGCAGCAATTGCCGTCATGTATCCGATATGTAAATGGTATAAGTCTTATCTCAATCGGATGAAGGCTCAGACGGTCAGCATCAGAAAGCCGGTCCACCTCCCTTTACCAATGGATAAAACGGCTATTTCTATCGGTATATTATTGATATTGATTTTCTCAAAATATATCTATATGGCAAGTCTGACCAGTTATTATACATTTTATCTGATTCACAAATTCAATGTTACGGTACAGGAATCACAGCTATATTTATTCATATTCTTAGTTGCTACCGCTATCGGGACATTGATTGGCGGTCCTGTGGGCGACCGTGTCGGTAGAAAATATGTTATTTGGGCCTCAATTTTGGGAGCTGCCCCGTTCAGTTTATTAATGCCTCACGCTAATCTGGTATGGACTATTATTCTTAGTTTCTGCGTAGGATTGATGCTTTCTTCCGCTTTTCCCGCCATATTACTTTATGCACAAGAGTTGCTTCCGACCAAGCTCGGATTAATATCAGGACTGTTCTTTGGATTTGCTTTCGGAGTTGCCGGCGTTGCATCGGCTGTGCTTGGCAACTTAGCGGATAAGACGAGCATTGAGTATGTTTACAATATCTGTGCTTATATGCCGTTGCTGGGATTAGTCACGTTCTTTCTGCCTAATTTGAAGAAACAGAAAATATAAAATAATATCCTCAATATAGAAAATAGTCGGCACGCATCCTCACGATGCATGCCGACTCACAAGTTAAGGTCAAAGTCAAAAAATTAAGAGAGCTATTTATATGTTAGGATTAGCATTAATTTCTTTTTGCGGGATAGCATACAAATAATAAGTGCTATTTACTATAAACGGCTTTCCGTTCGGGAAGTTAAGAAACCAATGTCCCAATGGATTACGTTTGGCAAAGCTACCATCTTCCTGCCAACAGTCTACTTCCATTTTTTGTTCATCTTCCGACAAGGCTGTACGCTCCACAGCTTTTTGTGTACGAAGTACATCTGTAATACCAAATCCTTCTCCCCAAAGTTCGCGGCGACGTTCCATCAGAATCTCATTGATTACATCTTCCTGTGATTTTCCCGTTACCTCATAATCCCCTACTCCACGGGCATTACGCAACGTGTTCAAGGGTGCAACAGCCTGCGCCAACGCCACGCCATCGCGTACTTTTGCTTCAGCTTCTATCAAATACATTTCAGCAGCACGCATCAAGACCAAGTCAGCCGTATCATCTGCACGCATATGGAATTTCTTATATCCCAAATATCCTTCACGCATCCACTGAAACAAAGGCAAACGAATATCACCTTCGGTAAAGGTATCTTTTAAATGAGGATCAGCCATAAAACTGCTATAAGCTCCGACGTATGTGGCATCCAAATAATAGAAGTTATAGCTGGCGTCCGATTGGGAAGGTATTTGAGGGAATCCCCATATCCATTCCTTATTGGATATATTATTAAAACCTTCGTACTCGGCAGTAGTTGTCATCAATGTATAGCCTGCACGAGCGACTTCAGCAACTTTTGCAGCTTCTTTCCACTGTCCGGTCAGCAAGTAGGCACGAGCCAGAAGGCCGTTGACGACTGCTACATTCGGCTTGAACTTCTGGTTATCACCACTGCGAACATAGTTTTTCAAATAATCCTGCGCCAAGTTCAAATCGTCAAAAATACGCTGGTAAACCTGTGCCACTGTCGATTTTCCTTTCGGTACCGTCTCATTATTACTCGGTTCGGTATAAATAGGAACACAAGGTGCATCCTTATCCTTCAAATAGGTAAATTGATAATGCTGTACCAGATGCAAATAGCAGAAAGCACGCAATGCCAATGCTTGTCCCTGTACCTGTCGGAGTTCTTCCGAATCCCCCTTGATAGAAATGGCAGTATTACAATTATCTATCGTTTTATATATCAGATACCAGGCAAACTCTGTTCTACTGTTCGAAGAAAGTGCTATATCATTAAACTGATACGAAGAATTAAAACCATATTTCGGACGGGAAACAACATCACTTGCCATCATATCATCCAGACACTGAAGTGCCCGATAACCAATATTGGCATAGGTACTTGAATAATCGAACAGATTATACCAGGCACCATTTACAAGTGCTTCCGCATTTTCGGGTACAGATACCTTATCCGAACTTACCGCATCTGTGGGATCTGTATCCAAAAAGCTACTGCTACAGCTCGTTGCCAGAAAAAGACCGGCAACAGCTACAAGAATGGATTGTATTTTTATTTTTCTCATAATTTAGTCTGAATTTAGAAAGAAACATTGATACCTCCGGAAATGGTTCGCATAGCCGGATAACGGTAATAAGTAATACCGGTAATTCCCTGTTCAGGGTCCAGTCCTTGATTCCGATGAATGGTAAACAGATTATCTCCTTGCACATACACCTGCACACTGCTCAATGACAACTTACTGATCCACTGTTTGGGCAAGTTATAGGAAAGTGTCAGGTTTTTTAATCGCATATACGAATTATTCTGCAAGAAACGGGTAGAAGCCGAGTTCCAGTTATTAGAAGTAGTACTCAATGCAGGAACATCTGTATAACGATTGTCGGGCGTCCATCTTTTTAGAATCTCCGTCGACCAGTCGCGTCCTTCCAAGCTACCATTGTGCAGAATCATCGTAATATCACGATTGTAGATATATCCACCGATACTATAGGCAAAGATGGCCGAAAGATCGAATCCTTTCCAGGAAAGAGACGTATTGAATCCGCCATACACCTTCGGAAGAGACGACTTATTGACATAATAATAGTCAGCCGAACTATAATCGTTTGTTGTGACACGTCTTCCGGTCGGATTTTTATTTGCATCTTTCTCATCCATATACCACAGCGGATCTCCATTTTCCGGATCTACTCCTGCCCACTCTATCATGTAGAAATCGTAGACCGAACGGCCTACCTGCAACTTGTTCACGCCACTTCTCGGCATATCCTTCAAAGGAAGGTCCGTCACCTTATTCTTATAATGCGTCAGGTTCATTCCCAGTTTCCATACCCAACCGTTCTGATTAATAATCGTTCCGTTAAGAACCATTTCAATACCCGTATTTTTTAACGCTCCCACGTTTTCGTCAATAGAGCCATATCCCAAAGAAGGAGCTATCGGACGCGAATAAAGCAAATCTTTCGAACGACGGGTAAAGAAGTCGAACGAACCGGAGAAACGGTTGTTAAACAGAGAAAAATCAATGCCGACATTAAAGTTCAGGTTCGTTTCCCATTTCAGATTTGGGGTTGCCATGCGGTCGGACACCAACGCATTTTCTCCCAAGTTGGAAACAATTGAATAAAGCCCTTTGCTTGCATAGTATGTACCCAGGTTGTCATTTCCTTGCGCACCATAACTCATCTTCAACGTCAGGGCAGAAAGCCAGTCTGAAGTGGAAGCCATAAAACTTTCCCGATCGACACGCCATGAAGCACCCAATGACCAGAAGTTTCCCCAACGAGTCTCCGGTGCAAAACGGGAAGAACCATCACGTCGATAAGAAGCAGAGAAGAAATATTTATTCCGGTAGTCATAGAGTAACTGGGTAAGATAACCTACCAAAGCATAATCAATACGATAACCCGAACCTCCTGTCAATTGCGAACCCACTACCAGTTCCGGCATATCAGGTTGCGCCATTTTAGAACGTGAAGCCGTCAGTTCATCATACCGATAAGAGTAAGACTCCATACCGGCAAGAACATTAAAATGATGTTCACCGATAGTCTTGTCATACGTGACAATATTATTCCATGTCCAGGAAAAGGTACGGGTATTCAACCGACTGACACCACCTCCGTTTTCCTTGGCAGGACCCAATTTCGGGTTCGTATAATCCAACGTATTGTAGTTTATCAAATCGAAATTGAAACTTGTCTTGAATTTCAATCCTTCAATAATCGTAGCTTCCAGAAAAGTACGACCGGAAACTTCATCTTTCATCCGCTCCGATTTGTCCAAAGGTAAAGTGGCGGGCAAGTTCCAGTTCGCCATAGAGCCTGAAGGACGGTAAGAGCCGAAATCGTAAATCCGGTTTCCGCTATCATCCAGTTTATAGCTTCCGTCGGCATTCATCTCATAAATCGGATAAAAACCGGGCATTGTACGTCCTGCTGTAATTACATTGCTGGTTTTAGAGTCTGACGATACCGGATAATTCTGCATGGAGTGGGCGAAACTCAAATTGACGCCACCCTTCAACCAAGAAGTTATTTCACTGGTTATATTCGAACGAAGATTAAAACGCTGGTAACCGGATTCGAGTGCTATACCTTTGTCATTCAGGTATCCGGCGGAAAAGAAATACTGATTAGCTTTACCGCCACCGGAAACACTCAAATTCAATTCCGTACGGAGCGCCTGCTGTTCCATAGCGTCGCTCCAGTCAGAATCCCATAACGGACGGGCACCCGCTACCAATTTTCCGTCTGTACCGACAGGCTGTGCATACTGCGGACCATAAGGATTGGGACCTCCGCCCATTAATTTCGTTACCAAATCCTTGGAAGCCTGGGCAGCGGCAGTTGCGGAAGTATAATCCGAGCTTTTGGCATACTGATTGCGCAGCGCTTCCCAATACAATTCAAAGTACTGATTCGTGCTGACACGGTCGTAATCACGGACAGCACGATTGGAACCTCCTAAAGACGCTTTCACTTTTACCGTCGCCTTCGAGTCCTGTTGTCCCTGCTTGGTAGTAATGATAATCACACCATTCGCACCACGCGAACCATACAAGGCAGCCGATGCGGCATCTTTCAGGACAGTCATTGAAGATATATCATCGGGATTGATAGAATTGACACTACCATCGAACGGAACACCGTCCACCACATACAGCGGAGCACTGGAAGCATTAATAGAGCCGATACCACGAATACGGATTTCCGCATCCGTTCCCGGCTGACCGCTTGCCGCACTTGCCTGTACACCGGATACAGTGCCTTCCAATACACGTGATACGCTGGAAGTCTGCAACTTCTCAATCTCGCCTGCCTTCATTGTCGAAGCAGCCCCGGTAAAGCTATATTTCTTGGCGGTAGCATAGGCTACTACCATTACTTCTTCCAGTTCCTTACTTTCGGAGTCCAGCGTCACGTTAATCACATTCCGGTTATTGACCGGTTGTTCCACTGTTTTCATTCCTACAAAGCGGAAAACTAACGTACCGTTGACGGGAGCTTCAATAGAGTAATTTCCATCAATATCGGTAATCGTACCGGAAGAAGCCCCTTTCAGTTGTACGGAAACACCGGGCAGCGGTTCCCCTTCGGAAGTTACTGTCCCCGTCACGCGTTTTTCCTGTTGTGTATTTGCATATATACTTCCTGCAAAAAACAGAAAAAACGCTGCTAATAAATGTAAATAGATTCTCATAATTTTGTGGCTTAATATTTATTTGCTTGTCGTAATTAACAGTATAGAGAAGTTTTTTGTTTAGGAAACGAAACATTTTTTAGATGATTGTTAGCATAAATCAGCGAAAGATAGTACTTTCGTGAAACGAACAACATCTATAACAGTAACGAAGAACCTTATGATGAAACGGCTTATTCTATCTTTCTTTCTGCTGCTGTCACTCTCTTTGCAGGCTCAAACTGAAAAGAGGGACAGTCTCATGAATGACAATATAGAAGCCGACTCACTCACATCCGTCCGACCGAGCGCCTTTAAAAGAGCCATCAAAAAATTCATGAACTTCAGTGATTTCGATACGCTCTATATCAGTCCCAACCGATATAATTATGCGCTAATGGGCACTCATTTCAGCAACTTCGAATACTACTCGGTCAGCAGTGACCTGCCCCAACCTCAAAAGCTCAGTTTCTCCCCCAATCCACATAACAAAATCGGATTGTACTTTGGCTGGAGGTGGATTTTCCTGGGCTGGTCTGTTGATGTGGACGATATTTACAGGAAAACCAACCGAAAGAATAAAGGTACGGAGTTCGACCTAAGCCTTTACAGTTCCAAGCTGGGTGTAGATATTTTCTATCGTCGCACGGGAAACAATTATAAAATTCATAAAATCAGAGGATTCTATGACGAGATTCCTTCCAATTATTCCGAAAACTTCAATGGCCTGAAAGTAGATATCAAAGGCTTGAATTTATATTATATATTTAATAACCGGAAGTTTTCCTATCCGGCTGCTTTTAGCCAGTCAACCAACCAGCGTCGTAATGCAGGTACATTCATTGCAGGTTTTTCTATTTCAAAACACAACCTTGATTTTGATTATGAAGAATTACCCGAGTATATTCAAGAAAAGATGAATCCGGGTATGAAAGTCAATAAAATCAAATACACCAATGCCAATATCAGTTTCGGTTATGCCTACAACTGGGTATTTGCGCGTAATTGCCTGGCTTGTATCTCTCTCACCCCCGCCATTGCCTACAAGGCTTCCGACGTAGATGCGGAAACCCACGAAGGAAAACAATGGTACAGTAAATTCAACCTCGACTTTCTGATTCGCGCAGGCATTGTCTACAATAACGGAAAGTATTTTGTCGGTTCCTCCTTTGTTGGAAAAAACTATAATTATCATCGGAACAATTTCTCTTTGGACAACGGATTCGGCACACTTCAAGTGTATGCAGGCTTCAACTTCCATTTGCGCAAAGAATATAGGAAGAAGAAATAAAAATACATACATCAGAAATCTCCAACTTGCTTGCTTATCCAAAGAATCTTTGTACATTTGCCCCGTTCTTACCTTTAAAACAAGAACCAAATGAAGAAACAACGTCATATACAGACCACACGTACCCTTCTTTCCCGTTTCCGCTACTGGGGCAGGAAGAACTATGCTGCTTTTGCAAGTATGGGACGTGAATTCCAAATCGGTCATCTGCATACCAATGTGGTGGACGTTACCCTTCGCAAGCAGAATGCTGCACAAACTATCCCTTATCATACATTTATGACACTTCAAGAAATCAAAGACCAAGTGTTGGCAGGCATTGACATATCGCCCGACCAAGCCGCTTGGCTGGCCAATATGGCTGACAGCGAGGCGCTCTATGCCGCCGCGCACGAGATTACCGTCGCACGTGCTTCACACGAATTCGACATGTGTTCTATCATTAATGCCAAGTCCGGCAGATGTCCGGAGAACTGCAAATGGTGTGCACAATCCTCTCACTACAAGACGCAAGCCGAAGTCTACGACCTCCTTCCCGCTAAAGAATGTCTCCGACAGGCTAAATACAACGAAACCCAAGACGTCAACCGTTTCTCCCTCGTCACTAGCGGGCGAAAACCTTCTTCCAGACAGATAACCCAACTTTGTGATACTGTTCGCCATATACGACGACACTCGTCGATTCAGCTTTGCGCTTCCTTAGGACTACTTGACGAAAACGAATTGCATGCATTACACGATGCCGGAATTACCCGCTATCATTGCAACCTGGAAACTGCACCTTCCTATTTCCCGAAACTGTGCTCCACACATACGCAAGAGCAGAAACTGGCTACCCTCAATGCTGCCCGCCGTGTAGGTATGGATATTTGCTGCGGCGGTATCATTGGCATGGGAGAAACAATGGAACAACGGATTGAATTCGCTTTTACGCTGAAAGCACTGAATGTCCAATCCATACCTATCAACCTGCTGAGTCCGATACCCGGAACGCCGTTGGAGAACGAAAAGCCTTTGAGTGAAGAAAAAGTTCTCAGAACAATTGCCTTGTTCCGTTTCATTAACCCAACTGCTTTCCTGCGTTTTGCCGGAGGACGTTCACAACTATCTTCCGAAGCTATGAGCAAAGCGTTATACATTGGTATTAATTCCGCCATTGTAGGTGATTTACTCACTACACTCGGTTCCAAAGTCTCGGAAGACAAGCAAATGATCCTGAAAGAAGGGTATCAGTTTGCCGGCTCTCAATTCGACCGGGAACATCTATGGCACCCATATACATCCACCACCGATCCGCTACCTGTATACAAAGTAAAACGGGCGGACGGAGCCACTATCACCCTCGAAAACGGACGAACACTCATCGAAGGGATGTCATCCTGGTGGTGTGCAGTGCATGGATACAATCACCCGGCATTGAATCAGGCTGCCAAAGACCAATTGGATAAAATGTCTCATGTAATGTTCGGAGGATTGACACATGACCCTGCCATTGAACTGGGTAAATTACTATTACCTTTAGTACCACCCTCCATGCAGAAAATCTTCTATGCAGATTCCGGTTCGGTAGCGGTGGAAGTGGCTCTGAAAATGGCTGTACAATATTGGTATGCAGCCGGAAAACCGGATAAAAATAACTTTGTGACTATCCGTTCCGGATATCACGGCGACACATGGAATGCCATGTCCGTATGTGATCCTGTAACGGGAATGCACAGCCTTTTCGGTGCGTCACTTCCTGTCCGTTATTTTGTTCCGGCTCCTTTATCGCGTTTCGACGGTGAATGGAATCCTCAGGACATCGAACCGCTACGAAAAACAATAGAAAAACATTCGGAGGAACTAGCAGCGCTCATTCTTGAGCCTATTGTCCAAGGAGCAGGCGGTATGTGGTTCTATCATCCACAATATCTTCGCGAAGCGGAAAAGCTTTGTAAAGAGCATGGACTTCTTTTAATCTTTGATGAGATTGCAACTGGATTCGGACGTACCGGCAAACTTTTTGCCTGGGAATATGCCGGAGTAGAGCCAGATATCATGTGTATCGGGAAAGCATTGACAGGTGGATATATGACACTTTCTGCCGTATTGGCTAGTAATCATGTGGCAGATACTATCTCCAATCATACACCGGGAGCCTTCATGCACGGTCCTACCTTCATGGGAAATCCGCTCGCTTGCGCGGTGGCTTGCGCGTCTGTCCGGTTATTACTCCAATCCGGCTGGCAGGAGAATGTGAAACGAATCGAAACACAATTAAAAGAAGAACTGGCACCTGCCCGGGAACTTCCACAAGTAGCCGATGTAAGGATATTAGGGGCAATCGGAGTAATTGAAATGAAGCGTCCGGTAAATATGGCATTTATGCAACGCCGTTTTGTGGAAGAAGGAATTTGGGTACGCCCGTTCGGAAAGCTCGTCTATCTGATGCCCCCCTTTATCATCACTCCCGAACAACTAAGCAAACTAACGACCGGATTACTCAAGGTAATCAGTGGAGAACGTAATAAAATATACATCAATAACTTATGATATCAGACCATATAAACCAAGAACTTCTTACTCTAAAGGAAAAGAAGAATTATCGCTCTCTCCCACCCCTCATCCACGACGGGCGGAATGTAATTCTGAACGGGCAACGGATGGTGAACCTGTCTTCCAATGATTATCTCGGACTGGCTAATAACATATCGCTGAGAAAGGAATTCCTAAAGACAATAACTCCTGAAACATTCCTGCCTACCTCTTCTTCTTCCCGATTGCTTACAGGCAATTTTACCGATTATCAAGAACTGGAACAACAACTGGCAGCCATGTTCGGAACAGAAAGCGCACTTATATTCAATAGTGGTTATCATGCCAATACAGGGATTCTTCCTGCCGTCAGCAATGCTCAGACATTAATTCTTGCAGACAAACTGGTACACGCCAGTTTGATAGACGGAATCAGGTTGTCATCTGCGAAATGTATCCGGTATCGCCATAATGACTTATCCCAGTTACAGCGATTGATTTCCGAGAATCACAATGCGTATGAGCAAATCATTATTGTCACTGAAAGTATCTTCAGCATGGACGGTGATGAAGCCGACCTTCATGCCCTTGTCCAATTAAAAAAAAGTTATTCCAATATTCTTCTTTACGTGGACGAAGCCCATGCTTTCGGTGTACGGGGAGACAACGGATTAGGATGTGCTGAAGAACAAAATTGCATCAACGATATAGACTTTCTGGTAGGAACATTCGGGAAAGCAATAGCCTCAGCAGGAGCTTACATTGCCTGCCGACAAGTTATCCGGGAATATCTAATCAACAAGATGCGCACGTTTATATTCACAACAGCCCTTCCACCCATTAATATTCAATGGACCTCGTGGATACTAGAACAACTACCCTCTCTCCAAGAGAAAAGGACTCATTTGTTACGGATCAGCAACAAACTAAAGACTGCACTTGTCGACAAAGGATATAACTGTCCTTCGGTAAGCCATATTGTCCCTATGATTGTAGGGGCAAGTGAAAACACTATATGTAAAGCAGAAGAAATCCAACGCAAAGGATTCTATGCATTGCCGGTACGTCCGCCTACGGTTCCTGAAGGGACTTCACGCATCCGCTTCTCATTAACAGCGGACATCACCGAACACGAAATCGACCAACTTATAAAATTGATAAACGGATGAAACAGCATTTTATCATAAAAAATAATCAAAAGCATCTATTGCTTTTCTTCGCAGGTTGGGGAATGGATGAAACTCCATTTTTGCAAATCCGCCCGACCAATAAGGATTGGCTGATTTGTTATGATTATCGTTCATTAGAGTTCGATGCCATCATCTTGCAAGAGTATTCCGAAATTACCCTCATTGCCTGGTCCATGGGAGTATGGGCAGCTTCTCAGATAATGAAACAATATCCATCCCTGCCCCTCTCCCAAAGTATCGCTATCAATGGCACCCCTTATCCTATACATGAAACGAAAGGGATCACTCCTGCCATTTTCGAAGGGACATTGCAAGGTTTGAACGAACAATCCTTGCAAAAATTTCAAAGACGGATGTGTGGTTCAACAGCCGGTTACAAAACTTTTCAGACAGTAGCTCCCCAACGTTCCATTGAAGAACTCAAGGAAGAACTTGCTGCCATACAAAAGCAATACTTATCATTACCACCTTCGGACTTTGCATGGCAAAAAGCCATCATAGGAAAGAACGACCATATCTTCCTGCCGGATAGCCAATGGCTGGCATGGAGAAACAAAGTGGATTCTCTTGAGTATACAGAAGCCGCCCACTATCAACAAGAACTTTTTGATAACGTAATCATGCATATCAACTAATTATTGATTTATGGATAAACAACTAATTTCAAAACGTTTCTCTAAAGCCATTGCTACCTATCCGCAGGAAGCAAACGTACAGCGGCAGATTGCAGATAAAATGATTCACCTGCTTACAAAACATATATCCTTCCCCTGTTCTAAAGTAATTGAGTTCGGATGCGGTACGGGCATTTATTCCCGTATGCTGCTCCAGGCTCTACGACCGGAAGAATTATTCCTGAACGACCTTTGCCCGGAGATGAAATACTGCTGTGAGGATATACTAAGAAAAGAGCAAGTATCCTTTCTTCCGGGAGATGCAGAAATCGTTCCTTTCCCTACTGGAAGCACATTGATAACTTCCTGTTCCGCATTGCAATGGTTCGAATCTCCCGAAAACTTTTTCAAAAGATGCAATGCTTTGCTCAATAAACAAGGCTATTTCGCTTTCAGCACTTTCGGGAAAGAGAATATGAAAGAGATACGAGAGCTAACAGGAAGCGGACTCCCTTATCGTTCACGGGAAGAACTTGTAACAGCCCTGTCAACTCACTTTGACATACTCCATTCGGAAGAAGAACTTATTTCTCTTTCGTTTGATAATCCCATAAAAGTACTTTATCATTTGAAGCAGACAGGAGTAACAGGAGTAACCGGCACATCTTCCCAACAACTGCGGACACGCCGTGACTTGCAGTTATTCAGTGAACGTTACACACAAGAATTTACTCAGGGCACTTCAGTATCCCTGACTTACCACCCCATTTATATTATCGCAAAAAAGAAAAAAGTATGAAACAGAATGTATATTTCGTAAGCGGCATCGACACCGATGCCGGTAAGAGCTACGCCACCGGATTTCTAGCTCGTGAATGGAACAAGAACGGACAACGTACCATCACTCAAAAATTCATCCAGACAGGAAACGTCGGTCATTCCGAGGATATTGACTTGCATCGTCATATTATGGGAATCCCCTTTACAGAAGAAGACAAGGAAGGACTCACTATGCCGGAAATATTCTCCTATCCTGCCTCTCCGCACCTCGCTTCCCAACTGGATAACCGTCCCATTGACTTCGGTAAAATCAAACGTGCTACGGAAGAATTGAGTGAACGATATGATTATGTCCTACTCGAAGGCGCAGGCGGTTTAATGGTTCCATTAACTACGGAACTTCTGACAATAGACTACATTGCCCAAGAGAATTATCCTCTTATTTTTGTTACTTCCGGGAAATTGGGAAGCATCAATCACACCCTTTTAAGCCTTGAGGCCATACAAAAGCGTGATATTGTACTGGATACGGTACTTTACAATATGTATCCCACCCCAAAAGATAAAACGATTCAGAATGATACGATGAACTTCATTCAAAACTGGTTGAAGAAGTATTTTCCGAACACGAAGTTTATATTGATTCCGGAAATAAAAGACTTATGACTTCAAAAGACTAGCCTCACTATTTAGCAGGCTAGTCTTTTGTTTCTACAGACCACTTATTCGATTACCATGATGCGGTCATTCAGCCCAACCTTCATATTATCTTCTATGAACACTTCTTTCACAACGCCGTCGGTCACCGCACGAATCTCATTTTCCATTTTCATGGCTACCAACACACAGAGCGGATCGCCGCGTTTCACGCTATCACCCTTCTTTACGTATGTTTTCAGGATCACTCCCGGCATAGGAGCCTGAACCACCTGACGTCCCACAGCTTCCGCCCCGCTACGGGCATTGTGTATCTTTTCCATTTCTCCCTGCAACTCAATCTGATAAAACTCCCCCTTATTCATTATAGTATATGAATTATTGGAAGAAGGAGAAATCTGTACTCCATGTGAATGCTGGTCGATGATGATTGAATGGATAGAGTCACCCCCCATATTGTAATCGACCTCATATACCTTGCCATTGACTGCAATCTTCTTGATTGGCCCATCTTCCAGAATTTCCACCTTATATTCACTATCCGGCATATCCTGAAGTTTGGCATAATATGTAGCCAGTGTTGTACCCATAAGCTATTTCTTTAGTTTTTAGTTTAATAATTATTGGCTGTCATTTGCAACTTACCGTAATATTTCCAGAGCGACTCTCCCACTACCGGAAGCGTCGTTGCACGCGAGGCGGCCTCCTTCTCCCGTTCGTAATGCCTTACTGCGGCAGCTATGACGGCCACCGTCGGATCAGTATTCTGCCGGCGTTTCAAATCTTCCTTATCGAAGCGTGTATCAATAAAAGTAGTATCATACTTTCCTTCCAGAAATGCCGCATTCTTCAATACACGCTGATGGAAAGGAATCGTCGTCTTGATACCCAAAATCTTATATTCGCGCAACGCACGCGCCATATTCGAAATAGCCGATTCGCGGGTACGTCCCCAGCAACAGAGTTTTGCAATCATCGGATCATAATGCAGCGAAACTTCAAATCCGGCATAAGCCGCACTATCCAGACGCAGGTTACGTCCTTCGGGAGCCTCACGAACCGTAATCACGCCGGGAGAAGGCATAAAGTTATTTTCCGGATCCTCCGCATAAATACGGCATTCAATAGCAGCTCCGCTAAACTTTATATCATCCTGTTTATAAGGCAGAGGATTGCCCGCAGCCACGGTTATCATATCACGTACCAGATCGACACCGGTGCATTCTTCCGTCACCGGATGTTCCACCTGCAAACGGGTATTCATTTCAAGGAAGTAGAAATTCTGATCCTTATCCATCATAAATTCCAGGGTTCCGGCACTATAATAACCGATTCTCTTACAGGCTTCCACAGCAACCTTCAGCATTTTCTTCCGGGTATCTTCCTTTACAAAGGGAGACGGAGATTCCTCAATCACCTTCTGATTCCGTCGTTGGATAGAACATTCACGCTCTCCCAGATGAACGACATTACCATATTTATCCCCCATAATCTGTACCTCAATATGATGCGGGTTTTCTATATATTTTTCGATATAGACAGCGTCATTACCAAACGAAGTCCCGGCTTCAGATTGAGACAGACGGAGAGCCGCCTCCACTTCCTCTTCGGAGCGTACCAGACGCATCCCCTTCCCTCCACCTCCGGCAAGTGCTTTCAGCATGATAGGATAACCGACTTCCTTAGCCACCTTTTTCACTTCCTCGATTCCCTGCACAGGCGCTTCTGTTCCGGGCACAATAGGAAGTCCTGCTTCACGCATAATTTTACGGGCTTCCGTCTTGATTCCCATTTTAGCTATAATGTCGGCACCCGGACCAATAAAAATCACTCCTTCTTCTTCGCAACGACGAGCAAAATCCGCATTTTCCGACAAGAATCCGTATCCCGGATGAATGGCGGCTCCGGTCTTTTTGGCAATGGACAATATAAGTTCCGGCTTCAGATAGGAAGTATCTTCGGGTGATTCGGAGATACAATAGGCTTCTTCGGCATAACGGACGTGCAAAGCTCCCCGATCTACATGGGTATATACAGCTACCGTTGAAATATTCATCACCCGGCACGTACGAAAGATGCGCATGGCTATTTCACCACGATTAGCTACTAATATTTTCTTTATCATAATCTTTTTCTTTTTAATGAATACTCTCCATTCTCAACTCTCCACTTCTTAAAGCGGAATATTCGAATGCTTCCGGGGTGGATTGGACTGCCGCTTGTTGGCAAGCATCTCGAAGCTGCGAATCAGGCGCAAACGGGTCATTGCCGGATCAATCACTTCATCTACATATCCCAGTTCTGCCGCACGGTATGGATTCGCGAACTTTTCCCGATAGTCGTCCTGAAGTTCTTTCCGCTTCTCTGCGGGAGCCTGCGACTTTTCTATTTCTTTCTTGAAAAGGATGTTTACTGCTCCGTCCGGTCCCATTACTGCAATCTCGGCAGTGGGATAAGCCAGGTTCACATCACCACGGATATGTTTGGAACTCATGACGTCATAAGCTCCTCCGTATGCCTTACGGGTGATAACCGTAACTTTCGGAACGGTAGCCTCACAATAAGCATACAGCAACTTCGCCCCGTTACGAATAATACCGCCGTATTCCTGATCTACTCCCGGAAGGAATCCCGGCACATCCACCAATGTCAGCAAAGGTATATTGAAAGCGTCGCAGAAACGGACGAAACGGGCAGCCTTGACAGATGCATTAATATCCAAAGTCCCTGCCAGTACCAACGGCTGGTTAGCAACGACTCCCACCGTCTTTCCGTTCAGACGGATATAACCGGTAACAATATTCGCCGCAAATTCCGCCTGAAGTTCGAAGAAACTGTTATCGTCAGCCACGGCCTCAATCATTTCCTTTATATCATAAGGTTGGTTCGGATTCGTAGGAACCAAGTTAGAAAGTTCCGGAGTCAAGCGAGTGGGCGAATCGCTCGTTGCTACAAACGGAGGTTCCTCCATATTATTTCCCGGCAGATAAGAAATCAGTTCGCGGATATAGTTGATACATTCAATATCATTTTCTGCGGAAAGATGAGCCACGCCGGATTTGGTCATGTGCACGCCTACTCCACCCAGATCTTCCTTGCTCACCTCCTCCTGTGTCACACTTTTCACGACATCAGGGCCGGTAATAAACATATAGCCGGAATTTTTTACCATGAGAATAAAGTCAGTCAGTGCAGGTGAATAAACAGCTCCCCCGGCACAAGGTCCCATAATCGCACTTATCTGCGGAATCACTCCCGACGCCATAGAGTTGCGCAAGAATATTTCGGCATATCCTGCCAGAGAACGGACACCTTCCTGAATACGCGCACCTCCCGAATCATTCAGTCCGATGATAGGTGCCCCCATTTGCATCGCCATATCCATCACCTTGCAGATTTTCTTGGCATGTGTTTCTGAAAGAGCTCCTCCGAACACGGTAAAATCCTGTGCAAAGACATAAACCAGGCGCTTGCCGATCATGCCATAACCGGTGACAACTCCGTCTCCTGCAAACTTCTGCTTCTCCATACCGAAATCGGTACAACGGTGAGTAACCAACTTGTCCAGTTCGATAAACGAACCTTTTTCCAAAAGTAATTCGATACGTTCGCGGGCGGTGAGTTTGCCCACGGAATGTTGTTTTTCAATACGTGCGTCGCCGCCGCCTTTTTCTGCTTTCCTGTTCAGTTCTTCCAGGTTCTTGATAAGCTCTTTCATAGGCTCTATTTAATTTAAAATTGTATGTGTGTAAAAATAAGCAGTAATAAATAGAATCATTGTCATATTGATTACACAAAGGTATTTTATATAATGAACGCACGACATCCCGAAAATGTTAGCATTTATGCCTTTAAACATCTTTATTTATTCTTCAAGGCATCATTTTTTTTGCAGACGGAGACAACAAACACCCGTTCTTTACTGTTTATCGCGTATCATTTTTAATAAAATCTAGACCCTAACAAAATGAGAACAATTAAATTTTTACTAGCAGCCGGTTTCCTGCTCATGTCCGGTACAAGCATTTATGCGCAAGTACAACGGAACGAAGCCTATCTACCTAAATTCGCTATCAAGACCAATGCCCTCTATTGGGCAACCTCCACGCCCAACCTCGGCTTCGAAGTGGGACTGGCAAAGAAACTCACCCTCGACATATCGGGTAATTACAACCCGTGGAAATTCGGAGATGACCGCCAGATTAAACATTGGCTTGTTCAGCCGGAACTGCGTTACTGGCTTTGCGAACGTTTCAACGGAAGTTTCTTCGGTCTGCACGGACATTACGGAGAAATGAATGTCAGCAACCTGAATATCTTCGGAATGGGGCACGACCGTTACGACGGGAATGTATACGGAGCGGGTATCTCTTATGGTTATCAATGGATAATAAGCAAACGTTGGAGCATGGAGGCCACCATAGGCGTCGGATATGCCCACCTGAAATATGATAAATACGCCCGTGGCGACGGAGGAGAGAAGCTGGGACATAACAACCGCAATTACTTCGGTCCAACCAAAGTCGGTTTAAGCTTCATTTATATCATCAAATAATCGAACCTTCCAAAAACTTACAAAGATGAAAAGAAAACTTATCTATCTATTTATAGCCTTTGCCGCCGCAATATTGCCGGCACATGCACAGAAATTTCTGAATGATGAACTCACTCTCTCCAATGTATCGTTATGGCAACAAGGTAACTCGCTCTATGTCGGAATGACTTTTGACATGAGCAAACTGACAATAGGCTCCACCCGAAGCCTCAGCCTGATTCCTTTATTGACAGACGGACAGCACAACGTCCCCCTGCAAGAAATTATCGTCAACGGTAAAAGACGCGAAAAGGCCTATATCCGCGGACTAGCCATTACCAAACAGGAACCGACTGCTCTTATCGTCCCTTATAACAAACGGGAGACTTTTAATTATACGCAGATCATTCCATATAAGCCTTGGATGAGCAACGCCTCCTTACAGCTCGTAGAGAATTTATGCGGCTGTGGCAATTATCAGGAGATGAACGCGCAAGAATTAATCACCAACGACGTATCTACCGAAGCCAAACGGTTAAGTGCCATGTCTCCTTTCGTCGCCTATATCCAGCCTACGGTAGAAGTTGTGAAAAACCGTAGCGAACAATATGAAGCTCATCTGGATTTCCCGGTCAACAAATCAGTTATCCTTACCGACTTTATGAATAATCATACCGAACTGGTGAATATTCATTCCATGTTCGACAAGATTCAGAATGATAAGAACTTGACTATAAAAGGAATCGGAATCGAAGGTTTCGCCTCTCCCGAAGGACCGCTGGCCTTCAATGAACAGCTTTCCAAGAAACGTGCGGAAGCCTTGAAAGATTATCTGGTCAAGAATGAGAAAGTTTCTTCCAAACTTTATAAAGTGACTTTCGGCGGCGAAAACTGGGACGGACTGGTGAAAGCTTTAAAGTCCTCGTCCATGAAAGACAAGGAAACTTTCCTGAATATTATCAAAAATACGACTGATGACGCCCAACGGAAACAGGAAATCATGCGTGTGGGCGGTGGAGCTCCCTATCGTAGTATGCTCAAGGAAATCTATCCGGGATTGCGTAAGGTGAATTGTAAGATCGACTATACCGTCGTCAATTTCGACGTAGAACAGGGACGCATCATCATTCGTGAGAATCCGAAGTATTTGAGCCTGAATGAAATGTATCAGGTAGCCAACAGTTATCCGAAAGGTAGCAAAGATTTCGTGAATGTATTCGATATCGCAGTACGTATGTATCCTACCGACCAGGTAGCCAACCTGAATGCCGCCGCCGTCGCCTTATCACAGAAAGACTTGAATACAGCCGTGAAATATATGGAAAAAGCAGACCACACAACTGCCGAATTTATGAACAATACCGGAGTTTACAATTTCCTGAACGGAGATATCCAACGTGCTATGGCCGCATTCGAACAAGCTGCCAAATTAGGTAACGAAGCAGCTCAGGCGAACCTGAAACAGTTACAGCAAATATTAAATGTGAAGATGAAATAAATAGAAAAATCTATTTGCCGCATCGACCCAAGTGAGACGTTTGTTTGTTATACTCATAACAAATGAACGTCTTACTTTTTAAAACCAGACTATTATGACCTTGATTCTTGCTATCATTCCGGTACTATTATTAATCATATTAATGGCATTCTTCAAAATGCCGGGCGACAAAAGTAGTATTATTTCCTTAGTGGTAACCATGCTGATTGCACTTTTCGGCTTCACCTTTTCTGTGGACAATCTGTTTTATTCCTTTCTATACGGAGCGTTAAAAGCTGTCTCCCCTATTTTAATCATTATACTAATGGCTATTTTCAGCTACAACGTATTGCTGAAAACAGAAAAAATGGAGACTATAAAGCAACAGTTCGCTTCCATTTCCACCGATAAGAGTATTCAGGTATTGTTATTGACTTGGGGATTCGGCGGATTGCTGGAAGCGATGGCGGGATTCGGAACGGCAGTTGCTATTCCGGCAGCGATTCTTATCAGCCTGGGGTTCAAGCCGATATTCTCGGCTACGGTCAGCTTGATAGCGAATAGTGTGGCTACTGCTTTCGGAGCTATCGGAACGCCGGTGCTCGTACTGGCAAAGGAGACGAATCTGGATGTTCTGAACCTTAGTACCAATGTCGTATTGCAATTATCAGTCCTCATGTTCCTTATTCCGTTTGTATTGCTTTTCCTTACCGACCCCAAACTGAAATCACTCCCCAAAAATCTGTTCTTGGCTTTATTGGTAGGCAGTGTTTCTTTAATCAGCCAATACCTCGCAGCCAGATATATGGGAGCGGAATCTCCGGCTATCATCGGAAGCATCCTGTCTATCATCGTCATCGTCCTTTATGGCAAACTGACTGCATCCAAAGAAGAAAAGGCACGGAAAAGCTCGTTGAAGACGAAAGATATTCTGAATGCATGGAGTATTTATCTGCTTATTCTCGTCCTTATTATTCTTACAAGCCCACTATTCCCGGGATTGCGCCATACATTGGAAAATAACTGGATAACGAAAATCAGTCTGCCTATCAATGCTTCTACCGTAAATTACACTATTTTATGGCTGACTCATGCGGGAGTATTGCTTTTCGTGGGTACTTTTATCGGTGGATTGATACAGGGAGCAAAAGTAAAGGACTTGTTCACCGTACTTTGGAATACGGTGAAACAGTTGAAAAAAACTTTCGTCACGGTTATCTGCCTGGTCGGATTATCCACCATTATGGACGCTTCGGGAATGATTGCCGTTATTGCCACGGCACTCGCCACTGCTACCGGAAGTTTATATCCGCTGTTCGCACCGGTCATCGGTTGCCTGGGAACATTTATTACCGGAAGCGACACCTCATCCAATATCCTTTTCGGCAAACTGCAAGCAAGTGTAGCGGGACAAATTCATGTCAGCCCCGATTGGCTTTCCGCTGCAAATACGGTAGGGGCTACGGGCGGTAAGATTATCTCCCCGCAAAGTATCGCTATTGCCACTTCCGCCGGAAACCAGCAGGGTAAAGAGGGGGAAATCCTGAAAGCAGCTATTCCGTACGCATTAACTTATGTGCTAATTACCGGAATTATCGTCTATATTTTCAGTTAGTTCCCGAAAAGTATTTCTTTGTCGGAATAATTTTAATTCCATGAGGTTCTTCTTCAAATTTGGTGGTAAAATTAATTAAGAAAATAATAATTTGATAGTTGATAGTCGATAGTATTCTCCATTCTCCTCCTTCGGGAAGGAGGAGTACCCGTAGGGGGAGGTGGTAGGTGAATGCGTAAGTCGGTTATTATCAACATTGTGTATCCACCTACCACCCCGGCTTTCAGCCACCCCTCCTTCCCCGAAGGAGGGGAATGGAGATACCACCGACCAGTTAAATTACCACCAAATTTGAAGAAGAATCTACATAATGAAAAAATATCTATCACGCTATCATTCATTTTAATAACCTCTTAATTATCAAAAGAATAAATATGATAGACAGTTTTTTTTTAATTTATCTATCATACTTTTATTGTAAAAAACGTATATCTATCATACCCAGCTTATACCTAATTCCAGTATAGCATTAAATAAAATTCTTTCTTTAAAGGCATAAGAATGCACGATCTATAGTAAGATAACCTATATCTGACAGCTTAACAATCTATTAGAAATAGTCGTATTTTTATAGCCCACACATGTGGGCTATACAGCCTGCATACGTGGGATATACGGTTTATACATGTGGGATGCACAGCCCGCATACGTGGGATGCAAACTTAGAGCTGCTAAAGTTGGATTATCAACCCATGATAGTCGGATTTATACGGATTCATAGCAACAAAAACAAGCTATATTACGTCCGCCCATCCTTTATTCAACTATCTTATTGATGATAGATACTCTATTTTAGCTGTAAAAGTATGATAGATACATTCTAAAAAACTATCTATCATACTTATTTTTCTAATAATTAAGAGGTTATTAAAATGAATGATAGCATGATGCATACTTTTTCGTTATGTAGATTATTTTGTTTAAATCTGTACGGCTTTGCTCTATTTTACTTCAATCATAAATGAAAGTCATTTATAGGTAATCAATATTACATAAATTCGCTACATTTGTACAATGATAATAGATAGGCTCAATACATCTTACTGATTGATAATGTCCAAACCTAAAACAAACGTACACATGAATACTGATTTTATAAACCTGACGAATGAAAACCTTACCGATGAACATTTATGTTGCATTATCCGCAGTAAGAAGTCTCATCCGGGTATTGATGCCAAACGCCAATGGCTTTCCGAGCGGCTGAGCGAAGGTCATATCTTTAGAAAATTAAATGTAAAGTCCACGGTTTTTATCGAATATGCCCCTCTTGAAACAGCTTGGGTTCCTATCATCGGCAACAACTATTATTATCTGTATTGTCTATGGGTGCTGGGTAGCTCCAAAGGAAAAGGATATGGACAATCGCTCATGGAGTATTGTCTGGCTGATGCGAAAGAGAAAGGCAAATCCGGTGTTTGTATGCTCGGGGCAAAAAAACAAAAGAGCTGGCTTTCCGACCAGACATTTGCCAAAAAGTTCGGCTTTGAGGTTGTCGATACTACCGATAATGGATATGAGTTGTTAGCTCTCTCTTTTGACGGAACAACACCCAAGTTTGCACCAAACGCCAAGAAACTAGAGATTGAAAACAAAGAACTGACAATTTATCATGATATGCAATGCCCTTATATTTATCAATACATTGACATAATAAAACAGTTTTGTGAAACAAATGACGTTCCTGTATCTTTCGTCCAAGTGGATACGCTACAAAAAGCAAAGGAGTTGCCTTGCGTATTCAATAACTTTGCCGTCTTTTATAAAGGTGTTTTCGAGACAGTGAACTTAACGAATACCGACTATTTAAAACGAATACTCAAAAAATAAATAACTCCGTTTTTCTCCTAATATCCTGCAAATTGATTGGTGGTTAGCCTGAGAAGCCGAAGTATAATACTCCTTGACTATGACACATGATACACCACTTCATGCGCTTCCGTCAACAAAGATGTGATACGGCTATTCCAAATAGACAATCTCCACTCGTACACCATATCCACAAACAAGTCTATCTCTTCCCTACCAAAGAATAAAAGACATATTTTAGCATTAACTAACTGTCTAAAGGAAATTTCGCCAAGTGTTCCGGCCAAATCGCCATTTCAGGGGAACTGTAATCCCTCTATCTTTGCATCAGAGAAAAAATAAAAAGAAAAGAATTATGAAACTAATCAAAAGTATTATGAGTGCCTTCGCTATCGTACTTGCTACCACTGCTTGCGCAGGAAACAGCGGAGAAAATAAAAAGAGTAATGAACCAACAAAAAAAGAAAATAAAATGGAAGTAATAGCATTAAATAAAGCGGACTTTTTGAAGAAAGTATATAATTATGAAGCCAATCCGAACGATTGGAAATTTGAAGGCAAACGTCCGGCAATTGTTGATTTCTATGCAACCTGGTGCGGACCCTGTAAAGCGCTGCACCCTATTCTTGAAGAACTTAGCAAAGAATATAGTGGTAAAATAGATATCTATCAAATTGATGTGGACCAAGAACAGGATTTGGCCGCCGCTTTCGGCATTCGCAGCATCCCTACCTTGCTGATGATTCCGATGAACGAACAGCCTAGAATCTCACAGGGAGCTTTGCCCAAAGACCAACTGAAGAAAGCAATTGATGAATTTCTGTTGAAACAAAATAACGAAGCCAAGCAATAAACTTCGACTTTTTTCTCGTCATGGTAGCCGCCCTCTGTCAGTCTTTTGAAGATTGGCAGAGGGCGAATTTTATGTTTTTGAACAAACTTTCCTAAAATAAAAACGAACCTTATTCTACGTTTCTGATTAATTCACTATATTTACCACCATACCCAAAGAAACAAAACAGCTTATGGATATAACAAATAAAATATAGTCAGAAAAATACACATAAATACAGAACTATAAAATACCCAAAACAAATGAAGAAATTATTTTTATTAGCAGCGGTCCTTTTTTCTATCCCTGTTTTTTCACAAAGTGCCGACGAACGTATCGGAATACTTATCAATCAGTCGGACTGGTTCGGTCTGGAAGAAAACTATCCGATCTTAAAAGATTCCATGCAGGTTGATTTTCTTAAACTGATGTCGGAAATCATGATTGATTATAACTTCAACCGTCCGGATAAAGCAATAAGCGGCATCCGGAAACTACTTACCAATCACCAGAATGAAATTGGAGGTTCAAATGTACTTGGCATGACTATACTGGCCTGTCAAATAGACGGTTTAAGGGGCAATTATGCTTCAGCAGCGCAGAATGCACAAAGCATCATTGACCAGCTTAAAGCACAAAATGCAGAGAAAGAGGCTTATGAAGGACTTGAGCAGGTCTTTTCTTTCTATAGCAAATTGAGTAGCATCCCGGCACCAAGTATCACACGACCGGATTGCGATGTATCCGTCCCTATTGAAATAGAAAAAGTAAAACTACCGACAAGTGTTGAACCGAAGGGTTGGCGGGGTACAACAATTTTAATACCTGTTATAATCAACGGAAAAACATACCGCTTCATTTTTGATACCGGTGCCGGAACCAGTTTCATGTCCGAACGTTTTGCCAAAGAGGTAGGTGTACGTATATTGAATGATTCGCTGACAATCAATTCAACGCTTCCCGGAGCTATGAACGGACAAATGGGAACAGTGGAGAATATGCAGATTGGTAGCATGATTTTCCATTATCCACTCATTACTGTTGCTCCGCCTAACGCGCTGGACAGTGTCATGAGGGTTGACGCAATTCTCGGCATGGATTTTATCAATTTGTTCGATGAACTGCGTATCTATCCGAAAGAAAAAAAAATTGTCTTTCCTGTATCATCTACACCGCTCCCCGCTTCGGGACGTAACATGATATTGACCGACCGCGCACTGAAAATAAAAGCAGAGGCAAACAATGGGGAAAGGCTCAAGTTGCACTTTGACACAGGATGTTCTACTGCCGGCTTGTATTACCGATATTATGAAGGCCATAAGTCCGAACTCGACGCTTCCGGCAAACGGGAACACATTACGGGTGGCGGCTTCAACATAGTGGTAACAAAAGAAATATTGCGCTTACCGTCCTTCCGCATAAAGGTCGGTAAAGTTCCGGTCGAATTGAAAAATCTTGCAGTGGATACTACAAACGGTGATTTCCAGACATCAGATGATGCAGGGATTATCGGTATGGATATGGTGAATCAGTTTGACTGCGTGACAATCAATCTAAAAGAAATGTTTCTAAAGCTTGAATAATATCCTTGCATTTCTTATAAAGTATCAGGTCGGAGAATTGAAGACGAGAGATACTAGAATAAATATCAGCATAAAAGCACATCTCCAACAAAACATCTCATAATATGGAAGAATCTGCCAACAAATTCAAAGACGAAGAATTAATTTTGTATGGTAGTGTCATGTATCTGTTTGTTTATTGCGTGTTATAAGGATAACAATGATTATGAGCCTGTAAAACTATTAAGGAATCCCATTGTATCATTCCAACTACCGGAGTTTTGTCTTTATGGGAATGTCCTTGTGAATATGCCATTTTCTTGTTCCAATGACTATTTTTGTTTCTACCCCCGATAAGTGTTTCACCAGTTTCCACCTCACCCATTAGAAGATTTTCGTTAGCAAGATACATTTGACTTCTTATTTTGTGTAACATAAACCACGCTGTTTTTGAGTAACATCTATATCTTTTGCCAACCGATAGAAAGAAAGCCCCGCTTTATGGTTAACAAGCATATAACAACGAACTACCTTTATAGGTCAATCTTTATTTTCTCAAATATGGTTCCTATTTTTACAGTAAAATTCTTTTCTGTGTTTTTACAGCGATAATTTCCGTTTTTTAATTTATAGACTTTTGAAGTTTTATCAAACAGTGAAATGGGAGTACCGTTCTAATTAAAAGTTACAAGATAGTTAATGCAGGCTTCTTCATTTGGAAACAGCTTGTAAAGAACTGGGATCGAATTTATTTTGATACCAAGCGGGTCTTTCATAAGGCTGTCCTCCAATTATTTTATGACATAACAAATTACAAAGATTTTATGAAATATCAAAGAAATCCGCGGACAAATTTACAGATACGTACAATTGAAAAGAAATCCCTCCGCGGACGGAAGGATTTCCTGTGTAAGTATGTATATTAGTACCAAATTAAAATACGCTTATGGTAGGTTTACTTGTTATTGTCCAAATATCTATATAATTCTGAAGCAATCATTAACAAACTGCCTACCGAATAAGCCCTTGTATCTTTTTTTACCACTTTTCCGGGTTTTTGTGCCACCATCTGTGTCCAGCCCACTTTTCCTTCCGTATTAACAGCTTTTACCATTGCATCCCAGCCTTTCCTTACTATCGGTAAATATTTATCTGCAGGTAAAATACCCTGATTAATACCATACATGATAGCGTAAGTAAATAGTCCCGTTCCACTAGTCTCCGGCATAGGATAAATATCAGCATTTAATAAGTTAGTTCTCCAATAACCGTCTTCTCTTTGTAAAGAAGCTATCTTCTCACTCATTTCCTGCAACAGCTGTTCATAAAAAGGACGATATTTTTTGTCTTCTTCAGGCAAATATTTCAATACTTCGGCCAATCCACCAAGCACCCAACCATTTCCCCGGCTCCAAAATACTTTGCCTCCTTTTTCATCCTTTGCGTTAAGATATTTGCCATCACGAAAGAATAAATGTTCATCTTTATCATATAAATGTTCATAACAATCCAAATATTCTTTATGAGCAAATTTTAAATATTTTTTATCACCAGTCAGTGTATACAGACGTGTAAAAATAGCCGGAGCCATATAGAGGGCATCACACCACCACCAACGATCACTTACCCCTTTAGTTATATCTATATTTCCAATTGGAGGATTCTCTATAATCCAATCTATTCTAGCTTTGGTTGGTATCCACATCTTTTCTTGTTTGTATTTAGCATACATATCAAGATAGACTTGACCTACACAAAGATCATCACCATGATACATACGGTTGCCTAACTGCCAGTAATAACGTGAAAAAATACGTTTCATGAAATCGAAATATTCTTTTTTATCTGTAATTTCAGCCCAATCAAATAAACCGTTATAAAGTACACCGCTTACCCATCCTTGATTACAATAATTTTTATCCTTTTGATATGTTTTCATCACCCAACGGAAGACCGTATCAGCTACAATAGTAATATCTTTCTTGTTCCACTTGGAGCTAAATCCTTTAGCTTCTTGATCAGTACGGATAGCACAATCATAGGCTTTAAAACCAGGATATTTATAATTATACATCCAGAGTACAGATGGCTGACTACCCCGATGATTACGTACCACAAAAGGGCGTACATTATCTTTTTCTGACTGGTAAGTTATAGCTTCTGTTATCCATTTTTGTTTACCACCTGTAAAAGTCCATTTTTCTATTTCAAAACGGTCATTGATGGGACGTGAAGTGTAAAGGATATTAGGATTTTCATGATCTAAATAAACGCCACCAGAATAGTTACATTCATATTCCGGTTTTTCCTTTACATATTCCGTACGCTGAAACCACTGACCTGCATCAGTTATTTTATGGTTTTCCCATTTTATTCCATTCCAACGTGCATACCAATAAGAATGCTTATTATCACGATCGCTGAAACGTGCATAAACTAATATCGGCTTTTCTGATTCATCAAAAGCAATATCCCATATCCACGCTTTATCGAAAGTCCTAGTTGCATCATAAACTTTGTCTACTTGACTTGGTATTATGGAACCAAGAGTTTCTGAAACAACAGTACCATCCGCTTTACAAATTTTTCCATTTTTATACATCATAAAATAAATGGAATTTGTTGCACGATCCCGAGGATGTGCATCGGTAAAAGCAAAAAATATTTTATCTTTATGATTAGTTGTAATTTTAGTATAAGGACGGCCTCCTTGACCATATCCCGGATCATTACGTACTAAATTAATCGGTTGACTCCATGTTTTCAAATCATCAGTATAAATACAAGTCGGTTTAAAATCTCTACCTCTGAAAAATAAATATACCCGATTATTTTCATCAGACAACATTACGGGATTAGTATAGCAAACACCTAAACTTCCCTCCATTTCAGGATTAATCTCTTGTACTTCCTCCCAAGATGAAATATCGGACGGATATTTACTGACAGCATAATAAATAGGAGAATTTTTAGTTCCTCCATGTGCTGAAAAGAATAGAACTAAACGCTGGTCTGAAAGAGCCATGATTGAAGGATTAGCATGGTCGTCATAATCCAACTTATTAAACAATTTATACTGCTTACTTTGGCAGGTGGAAGGATCATAGCAGAAAGCCCAAATACTGCCTTCCTTATCTACAAAACCGCCAAACATCTTATCATCCACATAAATAGCACGAGGATCGGAAAACCAACACCACGCTCCATCACGGGTAATCACTTGATAATCTTCCGCATAAGGATAAACTGTCATATCTTGAGCTACCGCCGATTGGGGTAAACCGAGTAAAGCCATACAGGACAAACCTGCAAAGGCCATACGAACATTCTTATCAAAAAAAAATTGTTTCATAAATTTATTTAATTGTTAATAAAAAAATACGAATCAATAATTGAAAGCTACACTGATTCAAAATTAAAATTACTATCATTTTCAAAGCAAAAAGCGATTAGACAAATACTTATTACAGTATCGTAACTACATCTTTTTACCTTTGATTTTAGAAATACATCCATCTTGTGTATACCGCCGTTCAGATATTTGATTTTCAAACCAAAGCAACCGAAATGTCCACGATTATTACCAGTCAAATCCCTAGCCTTTTGTCCTCCAGTTCCCATAAAAGACTGCTATTCCCACAGGCTGGCTGGAAAATAAAAGTAGGTAAATCGAATGTGTGAAGATATCCACACACATCTTTAATGCAACAGGTATCATCCAAGAAAGGATGGAGAGACAAATCCCCAGATTCCACCTCAACATTGCAACCGATATCCCCACTACTCACAGTGGCATGAAACTTGGAGAATTGACAGATGATTTTGACAAATGATGTTATAGCCCAATTATTATTTTCATATTTATGAATATTTCATTTTTATACTTTACAATGTTTCCTAAAAAACTACATCATTTAACACTCATACATTTCTTTACCAAATATCCATATTATTTATCTCTACCAATCTGAATTTCTGAAATCTGAACGGCTGAACCTGCACTTGTACTATAACCTGTAATTACAAAACGAACATACCGACAAGAAGATGTATCATCCAATATTATCTTCTCCCCTGTACTGGCATCTGCTCCGGTATCTAACAGTATTTCATTTTGTATCAAATCAAAAGTTTCCCCATCCAGGCTACCATATATGTCTACTTTTGAACCTCTCAAACCTACACTAACATTATCTCCTCTATGATGCCAACTAAAATAATTGAAAGGATACTGCTGCCCCATATCTATCGTAAAGAAAATTTTGGCTCCAGCCGGTGTCTCAACCCCTTTACCGGGTTTCCTAATTGATAAAAAAGTATTGTAACTACCATCCAGTAACATTTCCGGGGAACCGCCTCCTGCAGGATCCGGCACAAATGTATGTGAAACTGTAGCCTTCCACGTATGACGTGGAAAATCTCCCAGCAATTCATCTATTACAGTTATAAAAGCACTCACCACTGCTCCTCCCTGATCCGCAGCTTGAATCACAATCTCTACACTCCCACTAGACACACCAGTTACTATTCCATCTTCACTGACTGTGGCAATATTCGGATTTGAAGAAGTATAAATCACATCCGGATTATCAACCTGCTCCGGCTTTATAGTGATAACACTCCCTAAATCTATTTTTGAATCCACTAACAGACTACAATCTTTATATTCTTGTGGTAATTCAATAGTGCGTATCCAATTGGGTTGTACCACTACTTTACAACACTGAGACACGGCCGGATTATTAATTGCCTGTACTGTCAAAGTGGCTTCTCCCACAGCAAGTGCGCGTATTCCTCCCGTATCATCGACCGTAAATATGCTCTCGTCGCTACTCTTATACGAAAAAGTATAATCCTTTTTATCAATCGCATCTACCGGAGTTATTCTAACTTTAATTTCCCCATTTTCTCCTCGCGAAAACAATAAATTACCTTCTTCTCCCACATCCAATAAATCAACTCCAGTAACAACTCGTGTATTATACACATATTCTTCCCCACAGCTTCCTAATATCATCCATGTAAGGCATACTAAAAATAAATATCTCAAATTTTTCATATTGCAATTTGTTTAATCATTATAGTTATACATATTATTTTCATTTATAAGATGTACTTCCGGATGCGGCATTTTATAATTTTGTTTATTAACCTCATCTTTCAAAGCAGTTATCTGTCCTTCTGTAATTGTAAATCGGGCTTTACTATAATCATTTATATCCGCATCAATCGGAGTCAGAAATCCCCACTTCTCAAAAAAATCAAGCATATTCAATCCTGATATCCTACAAACCTGGCGTACAAAATCCAACTGATAGACCCCTTGAGTATATTTATCAGCATTTAAAGCTTCATAATCATAAGTCCGAAAGTACTCATACAAATCATGATAAAAATTTTCTTTTTTTAAAACATCTATCATATATAACTTCAATTGCCAGAAAGGAACTAAACGTTCAAAAACATCCGCCTGAGAACTATTATGCGGTATTTTCTTCGCCACAACTTTTTCCAGTCCGTAATCATACACCGTTTTACCATCTTTTTCATCCAATAATCGACCAGGCTGCCCAAAAGAGGTCTGTACATAAAGAGATAATATATTATTGGTAATTTCCGTAGTACCAATCCATTTTAAACCTGGACGTGTCTGATTCATATGTCCAACTTCATGAGATGGTCCCCACAAATTAACATCAAAACGAAGCGGATCACATATTTTAGCTGCATTACGAGGAGGATAAACTGTACGATAATTGGAGGCATTGGGACTTGTAGCATCATAATCAATGGAAAAATGCATACGATTATTAAATAACTTACCATATTTCACCAATCCTATGAATTCTTCTTCTAACCACACCAATTTATCATAATTATTCAGCAACATAGTAACATCTGAAGTATATGTCTGAAAATCTGACACACGCCACGTTACATGCGCATATTGCCCTAATACATCCATATCTTGATATTGAGCATTTTCTAATATTTCAGGCCATTCTTCCGGGACGTTTTTATGACAGTCATAATAACCGTTTACTTTACCCATTATAATATGTACCTTTACAGTCTTGTCCATAGCCCTTTGCTTATCTGAATCATTTTCTAGCAGTAAAGGAATATTATCCTCTACATGATTCAATATATAGATCAAGCCGCCAATTGTCGGTTCAATAATATTCAGCCCTTTTTTCAACTGGTAAGTCTTGGAATTGCCATATCCACCATTCAGGTCCCTGACCATCAAGGATATATCAGCTCCACGATACAATTTATCCAAAGCAATATACAATTTTTCTCCAGCTACAGCATAAATTCCCGTAGGATTATCACTTAAGCTATATCGGGAAGTCCGATTGACAGCTGCCATAACAGAAGGATGCTGATAAGGACGATATTCTGCTACACGATATTTACTTTCATAATTACCTTCAGACAAAGCCAAAGCCAATTTACGCATCTCATTATCAGGCATATTTTTTATTAGATTATCCGTAACACCTTCCTTTAATTGTGTATAAAGGTCATCCGCAAATATACTACGATAATCAAATCGATTCTTACTGGGTTCAAAAAAATCCATTTCTGCACAACTGACACGTTTCATATAAGCAGAGTGGACTACAAAACGAACATATTTGGCATCAGGAACAGGAGTGTCCAGTGTAAAGTCTAGTGGTGTATGCACTCCATCCCCCCTTTCAAAAGAAGCTACTTTTACAAATTGTGTCGGCGCATCTCCTGTAGCTACTTCTACTTCAAATTTATTAAACGAGCCCCATTTATTGCCTTTTGTGCGAGGAGTATATATTATTCGATAAAGCGTATGCCCACTTTCCAATGTATAAGTCATTCGAAAAGTTTTGGTAACATCTGTTCCTCCTTTTGAACAAAAATAAGTATTAAGATCATCATCATAGCTCTTATCCATTTCGTTATTATTATTCTCTGTATCGGCGGTAGCAGACACAACTTTAATAGGAATATCATTCTCACTAAATCCTGCCATTTGCTTCACTTGAATTACAAAAGAATATCTTCGTTCATATTCAACAGTTACACTAGTATGACGTTCACTATCCGTATATGAACGAAATGCACGAATTATCAACTTACCTCCTTCCACAGATGCCTCACACCAACCTGCATCTTTTGCCGGAACATAGCATTCCAATAAAGAAGCGTCCAATCCGTTTTGTAAGGAAAATGAACAATATTCACTTCCTCCCTCCATTGGAAACTCCAAATAAGCTTTCAAACCATTAATCCAGCCTGTATCTGAAACATTATTTGACTCCTGACAAGCTATTGTGACAAAAGTTAGCAAGAAATAGAAAAATATATATATCTGTTGTTTTATCATAGTTGTCTAATTAGATATTATTTATAAAAATGATAGAACTATTAACGTAAAATATAAGGAATATCTTATCTCAATATATCTTACATTAACAAGCTACATTACTTTACCATAAAGGATTCTGTATCAATATCTTTCCAGGAGAACGCTGTATTTCAGTATAAGGTATCGGATAAAGCAACATGGCACGCGTCCATGCGCGTCTTTCCAAAACAACCCGATTAAAGAAAGAACCTACACCTACTCCTTGATTAGGCTGCGTCATATCCATACCACTGCGCGTTATCTGTTGGTCATAAGGATTGTTGGCATCATTGGCAGTCATCCAGCGACGTACATCAAAATAGCGCTGTCCTTCACAAAGGAATTCAACCTGACGCTCGCGTTGAATTGCCCAACGTTGTTTCTCCTGATTACCTATGATATCTTTTTTACCTTGTTCTTTCAACTCTTTATAACCTGGTATACCAGCACGACGACGTACCCGATCCAGATATTCGATAACATTAGGATCACCAGGATCCACTTCGTTACAAGCTTCCGCATAGTACAAATAAAAATCTGCTAAACGAAGCAGGATATTTGGACGAGCCCATTGTTTGAACAATTCCAATTTTCCACCGGAAGCCGGACGAGTTGTACCATACACTTGTCGGTTTTTGAACTTATAAAGCATATATCCCGTTTTCGGATTCTCAAGTCTTGACAAATCCGTATCTCCTCCTTTTGCAAAACTTGTCACATAATTGGCATTACCGGGGGGCTGTACATGCCAGCTTCGTCCTTCATAAGTAATAGCAGCATAAAAACGAGGTTCCCGACCGTGATACATATTATAAACATTTTTATCAACACGTTTGTCTTCATTAATCCGATTAGGCAAATCCGCAAAGCCTTCCTCTGAATATCCACTGCCAGAATCGTTTATTTCTAATCCATTACTCATGAAAAAAGCATCAACCGTCTCTTGAAAAACTCCTAAGTTCGCCCAACCGTTATATACGCCTCGAGGATTGCTTCTTTTTTCCATTGCAGAACTTACAGCATAATAACCATTCTGATTTGTAGCCCAAATAATTTCATCATTGTAATATTGAAAAAGTTCATAAACCGATTTGTCTGCATTGACAATCCCTTCCTCCTCAACTTCAAACAAACCATATCCCATATCCTCTGCAAAATTCAGAAACGTTTCCAAATGTTGTTTGGCTGTTTTCCATTTTTCAGGATTAGAAGCCGGAAAAATAGGAGTTCCATCGTAGTTTACAGTCTGGACAGCCTCTGTATATCCGCCATTAAACAGTGGAGAAGCAGCATATACCCACAGACGAGCACGCAACGCCAAAGCAGCCGCTTTAGTAGGACGTACAGCTTCACTCAAAGCATATTTGGCATTATTATGGTCAGAATGATCCCTGTTTTCGGAAGCCCCACCGGAAGCAAACGTCGTTTCCGGTATAGCATCCGAATTGATGACCTCCCCAAACAAACCATCAATATATGCCACCATCTCATCCACTGAAGCACGCGGATAATCTGTAAAATTAGGATCATTCGGATCAGCTATCTCTTTTATAATAGGTACAGGGCCATATAATTCAAACAATGATAAATAATTATAAGCAATAAAAAACTTTGCTTCCATTTTCATACGCTCCACTTGTACCGAGCTTAAATAAGTGTCCGAAAGAGAGTTTGGATCTCCAACAGGTTTTATATGTTCTAACAGAATCATAGACTGACGTATATATGCATAAATACTACTCCAACGATGGAATGGAGCCGTATCTGCCGTAAAGCCATTTATCATTGTTGTATAGGCAGAACCACCATTAGCAGTAACTTCACCCGACAGCAAATTCCAAACTCCTGAAAAACCATTCTCTTCTCCAGCGCCGCCCATAAATTCATATGCACAAATACTATTAAAAATATTAGCATGCCATTTCTGTACATACCCTTTATTTTCAAACACATCTTCAAGTGACAAATTGTCGGCTATCTCATCTGATACATCCAGATAATCGGCACAAGAGGACACACTTATCAATCCTACGCTTAACACCAATGTATATAGTATTTTTTTGAATAATATTTTCATATCTTTAAGTTTTTAAAATGATACTTCCAATCCAACAGTCCAAGTAGCTCCAAGAGGGTATTTTGCCCCTGAATTACTGTTGCCCAACTCAGGATCCCACAATTTTATATTATCCCATACAGCCAAATTAGTTCCTTGAACATACAGGCGTAAATTAGTCATACGCATTTTTTTAATCATATCTTTACTGAATTCATATCCAAACTCCACATTTTTCAGACGTAAAAAACTACCGTCACGATACCACCAAGTACTTTTTTCTATGTTATGATCAAACTTGGCCGCATGTATACGAGGATATAACACATCCTGATTATATGGATTGTCTGCACTCCAATGGCTTAAAGCCTCCATACGAGCCGACCCACCTTCTACACCTCTGATAAAAGGCATAAAGTAGTTAGAATTGCTCATCAGATTGACAGTAGTCTTGCCTACCCCCTGAAAGAAAATGCCCGCAAAAAAGCCTTTATATTCCAGATTCAATCCAAAGCCATAGACCAATTCCGGATTGGTCGAATTCAGTCCATTTTCGTAAGTCATATCATACTCATTAATCAATCCATCTCCATTCAAATCTTTATATTTGATATCCCCGGGAGCCACGTTAGCGGCAGGTTTAGGCACATCAGCCTTCAGCTCATACAGATATCCTTCGGTAGAAGTAGTGGTTGTAGTAAAATCATCCGGCGTATAGAGCCCTTCCGCTATATAACAATAAGGTTGTCCTATAGATTGTCCGGTATAATTCTGATAATTATATTTAGAAGGGACTTCATCGTACTCTACGATTTCATTACGCACATATGTAATATTTCCACGAGCTGAAACTTTCAAGTCACCAAACTGGTGATTCAAGGTAAGACTTCCGTCCAAGCCCTTATTATCCACAATACCAAAATTCTGCCATGGATTAACCCGGAATCCCAATGTTTTCGGTACAATCTTTCGCTGAATCAGAATATCTTCACGTCTGTTGAAGAAATAATCGGCTGTAATATCAATTCGATTATCAAAAAATCCCAAGTCTACACCTACATTAAATTTTTTTTCTATTTCCCAACTCAAAACCGGAGCGGCAAACGTACTTTCTACAATACCATTGCCTCCACTAGGATTCCCACCCGAACTTCCTACAGGAATATTAAATGCATAACCGGAATCATTCGTTTTCAATTGTTCACGATAAGGGAATCGTGAACTAGGACCTATATTATCATTACCAGTCATACCATAAGAAGTACGCAGTTTCAACTTTGAAAGCCACTTGGCTGCGCTGTGGTTACGAATAAAACTCTCATTACTGATATACCAAGCAGCACCTACTGCAGGAAATATTCCCCACCGATGCCCTTCTGCAAAATTTTCACTCCCCGTCATACCAAAACTTCCTTCCAGCATATAACGACTGTCATAACCGTAAGAGATACGTCCCACAAGATTCTGTTTACGATAAGGCAAAAGCTTCAAGCCATCCACATTTTGATATTGCGTCTCTTTCTGGCTATAAACTAAAATACCATTTACGTCATGTTTTTCTCCAAACAGACGTTTGTAATTCAGCGCTCCTTCAATGTAAATTCTCTTTTCACCAGAAGTAGAAGATTTCACAGGATCAGATAAAGCTTCTTCTACACTTACTGATTGCATAATCAAATTGCCAAAGTCATCACGTTTATTTGAGAAAAAAGTAGCCGGTTTCTTCGTACGCTTCATGGACGAAGTAAAATCAGCATCAAAACTGACAGCCCCCCTTACTGATAATCCTTTGGTTATAAAATCCAACTTTTGTTCCAACTGTACTTTAGACTGAACAGAAGCGGACCAAGTTTTCGTATACCCGCTTTGATTCAATAAATTATAAGGATTGGTTCTCTGGTCCGCTTCCCTTGTCAACTGAGACAAAGAGCCATCTGAATAATAGAAAGGAATGATAAACACCGGACAAACGGTTATAGCGCCAAAAACGGCATCAGAACTGCTAGCAGACTGGCTTCGGGTTTTATATTGTCCACTTAAATCAATGGACAATTTAGTTGTGCTTGTGATATCCATATCTACATTGGAACGCAAATTAAAACGTTGTAACCCTGTATTGGCATTATACCCTTCGGAAGTATTAGAATCAAAAATCCCATCTTCTTTATAGTAAGCTCCTGAAGCAAAGAATTTGGTTTTTTCCGAACCTCCTCTGAAATTTATTGTATAACGTTGATTCGTGGTATGTTCTGACAACAATTCCATCCAATCGGAGTTAGGGTATAAGTCCAAATCCGCCCCGGTACGATATTTCTCCAATATATCCCGATCATACGTTCCTACAAAATCCAAAAACCTTCCCGGATTTCCGGCATCGTTCCATTCCGCCTCTGTAAACATATTCAAAAAGTTATATGAGTCCATCAATTCAGGTAATCTAGTGGGAGTTATAATGGAAAACTGAGCGTTAATATCCACTCGGGTTTTTTGTGCTATACCACGTTTAGAAGTGATAAGCACTACCCCATTAGCACCTTCCGCACCGTATACTGCCGTAGCAGCAGCATCTTTCAACACGGTAAATGTCTCTATCTCATCCACATCAATATCATTCATATCACGGGGCACGCCGTCAACTAAAATAAGAGGATTTGTTCCGCCCATATAGGAGCTTTGACCGCGAATCCAAAAAGACGCATCATCATTACCAGGTTCTCCCGAGCGTTGAATAGCAACCACACCTGCGACCCGTCCGGCAATCGAATTGGATAAACTACGAGTAGGAACAGCAATATCGGCCGGTTTTATAGAATTAATAGAAGCAACAACGCTTTCTTTCTTCTGTGAACCATAACCAATAACGACCACGTCATCCAAATTAACATTGATTTCGGCCAATGTCACATTAATACGATCATCATCTCCGACAGTTTTTTCCACTCCTTTGTAACCAACAAAACGGTATTCCAACACCTGATTTTTCTTTGCTTCAATAGCATATTTCCCATCAATGTCCGTTAAAACTCCATTAACGGTTCCCTGCACAATGACAGTAGCCCCGATAACAGGGGCTCCCAAATCATCAACAACTATACCTGTTATTTTGCGTGAAAGCCCCGTACCTTTGGGAGTTTTTCCGATTCCTCTTTTCAGAATGATTTGTTTCCCTTTTATTTCAAATGAAATAGCAGTTTTATCCAGCATCTTACTTACAGCAGTCTGAATATTAGCTTTTTTAACTGAGAAACTCACTTTTTGACTGATATCAATCTGATTGACATCATAAAAAAAAGTATAATCACTTACTTTTTGTACTCTTTGCATAGCTTCCTGTAAAGAAACGTCTTTTAAAGAAAGAGTAATTCCACCTCCTGACTGAGCTGCTACCGTACCAATAAAAAGACAAAAGGTACAGAAAAAGGCACAAAAAAATTGTTTCAAATTCATGTTTTTCAAAAGTTACTAAATATTAAACAAAGCACATAAACATTCATTTATTCGAACATAATCCTCTAGAAAAAAGAGCATAACAATGGCTATCAGCTAGTATCCATAAATAAAAAATTAAAAGATTAAATCATTGATTAGAAATAAATATAGTATTCGAATCCATATATTCATACTGTATTGGATTGATAGAAGTTAGCATATCAAGTAATTCATCTAAAGTCTCATCATGCAAATGAAACATATAACGATAACGAGTACCAATAGAAGGATCTACCTTAATATTTTTACCAAACCTAAAAGAAAGTATTTTACAGATATATTCTAATGTACTACTATTAAAAGATATATCATTTGCCATCCACGAATTATAAATAGCTATATCTTCTTTTTTCACGCTCAGCTGACCGTTTTTTTTATTATATTCAGCAACTTCACCGGGAATTATGAACTGACTCTTTACTGTAGGTGATATCAGTTCCACCGAACCTTCCTCCAATCCAACCACAACATCTTCTTGAAACCGGGAAGCAGATACCACAAATTTTGTACCGTGCACTTTCACATTCAAATCTCGTACCTCCACAATAAAAGGATGATTTTTATCTGATTTAACCTCAAAAAAAGCTGCACCATTCAATTTTACCCTACGTTCTTTCCCAGAGAAATCAGACAAACAAGCCAATGTGCTATTCTTTCTCAACCACACCACTGTACTATCAGTGAGAACAATTTTAGCTTTACCTTCCAAAGAAGAATATACAGGCAATTGAATATCATTGTTTTTCATCGGTACTAGATATACAAGCAAGGAAAATCCTATTATTAAAAGCAAACTTACAGCAATGCCTACCCGCACCATACGATTCATTAAGAAATGACGCACTTTCTTTTTCTTTTCTACTTTATTAATCCGATTAGATATAAAAGTCCAATAATAGTCTTCATCAGGTTCATAATCCCGAACTTTAGACTGAACAGAATGCCAGACATGTGCCACAGATAAATAGATTTCTTTATGCAAATCATTCTGTAACCATTCTTCTAACAAACGGTTATCAGCTTCTGTCAGAGTATTACTTAACTTTGCAATAATTAATGTCCAAGGTATTTTATCCATACTACACCTATTTTTTCATTAAATTTTCGTCTCTTTATTAATAACACACACAACCCAAGAGCAACCCTATATCAAAAACCTATTTTTTTCAAATTATAAAAAATAAATCATTTCCTTTCTAATACTCCCAAAAACAATCAAGAGAAATATGTTTTTAGAGATAAACTGTTTATAGTTCTATTTCACACATAAAGTCCATCAATCCTTAATATACAATCCCCACTTTTTGATTTTTTTTTCTTTTTTTATTTGCGAATTACTTTTTTGGTATATATTTGCAAAAAGTATAATTTATGATAGATGATATTCTATGGATTAGACTAATCCAATCAGGTAACCAAGTAGTATTTGAACATTTATACAGAAGTTATTTTACACCATTATGCCGTTTCATATCGCTTTATATCGAAAACAAAACTGAAGCTGAAGAAATAACAGCTGAATTGTTTATATATGTCTGGGAACATAGAGAAAATATTGATTTCTCTTTATCTTTAAAATCTTATCTATTTCAATCGGCAAAGAATAGGGCACTAAATTATCTACGTGACAAAAAACAAAAAGTATCAATAGATATATTGAAAGAAAATTCAGACGAACATTATAACAGCGAAGAAGAATTGGAATTTAAAGAATTACAAAATTTAATAAAAGAAGCAGTTTGTCAACTTCCCACCAAATGCCAGACGATTTTTAAAAAAAGCAGGGAGGAGCATAAAAGTAATCAAGAAATAGCAGATGAAATGAATATCTCAATCAAAACAGTAGAAGCACATATCACTGCTGCCCTAAAAAGCATCAGAAAAAAATTAGGAGAAAAGTACTATTACTTGTTTTGAACCAGATTAACCGCATCAAAAACATACATTTCCGGAAACTAAGATTCCTTTTTAGGCGTTATCATTTTTTAATATTAGACATTTATAAATGCTCTAGCCAGCATAATTAATACAGATAAAATGAAATACTTTTTTCACAATGGCGCAATTTTTTGACTTCCCGACAGTCTATGAAAACATTATATAATAAAGAAAGTGGACTATCACCTGTATAAACTCGAAAGCATCGTCAAACGCTTGTACAAACACACAGATGAATAACCTACCTGATATGAGTTACCTTCTGTACCTCGTTTGTCCTTTTATTGAATTGACGATTCCAAATATCAAGGCACTTCTTTTATTTTCCAACAATGTCTTGTCCTCAAAGAACTATACAAATATAACTACTTTCCTATATGCAAACAACAAATTAGCGGTTTAAATTAACTTTTGTAAACCATATATAATCCGTACCAAACTTGAAATTTTCCTTGTGAATGTACTATGTCTTTTCTCGGAATATTTATTCATTTCTAGAGCGAAATTGTGCCCGAGGTTCAAGATTTGTTTTGTAATGTCTTGCGCATCCTGAACTTCATTGTAACGGCACTCCCTAGTTTTTAATCTGACTTCCGGAGCTATATATGCTCTAAAATCGCCTAGCACATTAAGAATAAAAATGTTACAATTTACATCACTAGCCCTTTACAGACATCTAAAAATACATCATTAGTTGTCATATCAATATATGTTATTAGTTAATACTGATATTATATACATAGATAGGAAGTGTCAATACGGTGCCCGCAGACAAATTTACAGATACGTATAATTAAAAAGAACCCCTTCCGAGAACGGAATAATTTACGATGTAGATATGTATATTAGTACCTTATTATTTTAAAACACCTGATGATATGTGCATAATGTTGTCCGACTCTCTATCTATATGAATGTCATTTTTTGTTATCACCGGAAACCCGAAGAATCCTTTCTGCAAAGTCAATGTCTTTGTTGCACCCTGTCGTGTCTTGTTATAAGTAGAGAGTGGTACATGCAATGTTTTCATAGTACCATTTGTAAAAGCTACTTCCAAATAGTACTCCTTACGTACACCGTCCGGTACATAACGCCTCTTACCTACCCGGCGGGTTTTCTTATGCGTCTCCTGATACTTCCTCTGCACTACAACTTCTTCTTCCTGCATGGAAGCAGGGTCTGCCAACCAATAGTTACCTACAAGAAACAGTGCATAACTCATAACTCCCACACATACCAAATGACACAAAAAATTAACTATTTTATTATCTCCGGCTGTCAGCCATGCCCACCTCATGTAGAAAGGAAATGTAGCAATAGCTATCATCAATGCCACTCCGACAGGTATCCACCACTCCGACAATGTATCTTCGTAAATTATATAGCCAATAACTCCTGAAATAAGAAGCAGAAAAAGCATCAGGACACGAAGAATTTGAATAAAAATATTTTTCATAATAATACTAAAATGTATCTGTTTGCAAATATACAAAGAAAAAATTCAGGTTAATGACAAATACAGTACAAGAAAAGGCAACTAACTCCCGATACCGATGAGCAAGTTGCCTTTAGACTTATATCAGTGAATATGATATCACTTATTTCATGCTATCATAAAGCGCTTTCGCTTCTGCTGCCGTGAATGCACGATTATACACCAGATAATCATCTATATAACCATCCATAAAGTTCTCATAAGAACGGGAGCCTTCTGCCCCTCTGTACATGGCACCGATGAAATAAGGCTTCCGATCAATTGGTTTCAAACCTTTATTGAGTGCTTCCGCTGCTTTTACTCCGTCAATATATAAATAGGTGCTTCCATTGGTATGAACACATACATAATGATGCCACTCTCCGTCTGTCATGGCTTTTGTCTTATAATCAGTCCAGTTTCCGGAAAGCCCAGAGTACTCAATGACATATCTTATAAACGGACTGGATTTTTGGAATCTAAACCAAGTCTGCTTATTCTTTCCGTCTGTACTTGCATTAGGACCGGATCCATGCTGGAATACCCCCAGATTAGCAGCTGTTTTATTCGAAGTTTTCACCCAGAAAGAAGTAGTCACCGGAGTTGCCTGGAAATCTAATGCATCATTATCCGGCAACGACAAGAATGCATAATTCTGATTATCCTTACTTCTGAACTCAGCACAAGTAAATCCTTCCTTACGGGCAGGTGCATTAAAGTTGACATCCATATTATCTCCCAATTTAAGAATTTCCGGATGAATAGCATTGGGACCCATATCTTTACTGTCACCCTCGAACGGATAGAAAAGAACAATATCTTTACCCGGCAATACTGTGATATATCCTTCCTGTTCAGCTGTGGAAGTATTCATATCATTAGAAGCGACTAAAGTAACTTTATACTTACCGGCAGTTGAATAAGTAACAGTCGGGTTCTGCTCATTGGAAGTAGAAGGTGTTCCTCCTTCAAACGTCCAGTTCCAACGGGTAGGACGTCCCAAGCTAGTATCCTTGAATGATATGACTCCCCCTTCTATAACCATACGCCGGTCTGCCGTAATATCTGCAGCAACTGAATTCTTATCAATAATATTCAAATAATTCTCTTGCGTAAGCGTAGCCGTTGTCTTAGGATTAGTAACTGTTAATTTAACAGAGTAAACTCCCGGCTCAAATACTAAACTCGGATTCTGTTCCGTTGAGGTGACGGTACGGCCTTCTGCAGGAATAAATTCCCACAACCAAGTAGACGGGAATCCTACGGACATATCTGTGAAACTAATAGATTCATCACTCAATGCCTGAGTTTTATTGGCTTTAAAAGCTACGGTGATTTCATCCGGATATACAACTGTGATATATTTCAACATCTCAGTCTCCGCATTTTCCGTCCCCCGCCCTACTCTTAATTTTACGGTATAAGTTCCCGGATAATTATACACGATTTCCGGGCTGAACAGATTAGACACACTAGGTTCTCCACCTTCAAAAGCCCAATCCCAACGTACAGGTTCTCCAGCAGACTTATCCATAAAATATACCTTCTCCCCTGCGGATATGGTTTGCTTGTCTGAAATAAAATCTGCATTCAACAGTACTTGTTCCTCGTCTTTGCAGGCATAAAAGGCCCCGACACACACGAACAAGAAATATATTATCTTTTTCATATCAATCTATTTTTTAATTCTACGCATGTTTTATTGTAGCTGTGACAACTCAACATTCTGAAAAGCAATGCCTCCGATATTCTTGAAACCATATTCATATAATACTCCAATTGTACCGTCAGGATAACGGGCAATGTCCGAGTATCCTCCATAATCACTTCCTGTATAGGAATATTGCTTCTTCCAAGTTACTCCGTCATCCTCGCTCATCTTTAACGTGTTATTATTACGATTGGTCTGACTGTCAGGATTCGAGAACAGAATAATGCCTTTACCATCATCCCCCAAACCGTAAAAGAGTATGGAACCTTGGCATATAGGTTCTTTCAATGTAGTATACTTACACGAAGTCCATGTCAGTCCGCCGTCCGTACTGGTGGAGACCATCCTATATTTTTCCGTGTCAGACTGTTTGCGCATGTTCAACATTAAATCACCGTTACTTAATTCAGTCACAGTGCTTTCATTCGTATAATCCACGTCCATAATACCACCCAAATGCCAAGTTTCTCCCTTATCATCCGAATATATCACATGAGAACGTCCCGCACCGGATGTAGTGGTATTATGATTACACGGCACTACAATTCTCCCTTTATGCGGCTCAAACTGTTTCACTATTCCATGACAAGGCCCTGTAGCGTACCATCTATATTTGTCAGGAGTTACGGAAGCAGTTATGTCCTTTTCTTTCGCCCATGTCAATCCTTCGTCATCCGAATAAGTTACAAAAATTGAATTAGTTCCTGTTGCACCCGGATTCCAGCAAGATAGTAAAATGATACGATTGATATCCGGAAGATAAACAGGTACTTGATTACGACAACGATTTTCTCCATCATCCTTGACTGTTATTAACGGCCCCCAAGTTTTTCCTTTATCAGTGGAACGCTTTAACACGATGTCGATGTCCCCTTCATCTTCAGGACCATTGCGACGTCCCTCGGCAAATGCCAATATTGTACCGCTGTTAGTAATTACCATCGTGGGGATTCTAAAATAGGCATATCCTTCCCTATTGATGGAATAAGGCTTGCTCGTGGGAACCGGTAAAGAAGATATGCTCGGCTCCACATCATTACATGCCGTCGATATAAACAACAGGCATACCCATGCAAATATTAAGTTTAAATTTTTCATTGTTTCTATTTTTTAATAACCCTCAGTTTGTTCCAAATTAGGATTCAAATCAATCATCTTCCTCAAAATCGGGAAATACAATGGAGTAGATTTACCAACCAAATTAGGAATATAACTATAAATATCAATGGTACCCGCGTGATGTGCCCGCATCAGATCGGGCCAACGCTTCAACTCGAAACACAATTCCCTGCCGCGTTCGTCCAATATCTCTTTCTGAACCACTTTCTGAACCGTACTCCCGGTATACGCTCCGATTCCGGCACGATTACGGGTAGCGAACATAGCATCAATGGCTTTTTGTACATTGTCACCACCCAGATAACACAACAATTCCGCTTTCAACAATTTGACTTCGCCCAAACGATAAACCACGATATCATTATCATAATAACGGTCATCGGTATAAGCTGTCCCCCGAAATTTGTTCTGTGAAGTGAAAACTACCGCCCCTTTTGAATTTATAGCATTGATATAAGCTGACGAAGCCCGGTTGTCCTTGTCACTGAAAAGCGATATCAGACGGGGAGACGGAGCATACACGTGACGTGCGATTGTGGAGTTAGTGTATGGAATGTCTTCTTTGTTCACAATATCGTTAGTCAGCAGTCCGGCTGCGGCAGACATGGACAACGTAGACATATACATATTGTTATATTCATCTTTCTTCAGATAAATAGAGAAAATGATTTCGCTGTTCTTCTTGTTTGCCACATCGAAAATATCCGCATATTTATCCATCATACTCACACCGCACTTTTCCACTTCTTCCAATGCAGAAATCGCATCTGTCAAGTCATTCTTGTCATTACTCCGCTGAACCGTATATTTCCATGCCAGCGCTTCCGCTTTCAGACATAACGCAGCAGGTCTTGAAATCCGATTCTTATCCAAAATATTCGTTTCCGGGAAAAGATCGATGGCAGTCTGAACATCTGAAAGAATCTGTTTCATCACTTCTGAAGCCGTACTACGCGTCGGGCGTGACTCCTTATCATAAGATTCTGTCGGATTTAAAACAACAGGCACGTCTCCCCACATCTGAGTTAAAGTAAGATAGGCTTTTGCCCTAAAAGTATATGCCTGTGCCAAGATACGTTTCTTTTCATTTTCCAGTGTAAAGTCAATTCCCGGAGCATATTTGATTATCATATTGCAATGATGAATGTTCTCATAGAAAGTACGCCAGTCCAATCCATATTCTTCATTCAGTTCATGCTGATGCGAACGTGAAACACCGCCAATCACTCCCGATACCATAGCATCTCCACGATCTTCTCCATACAGGGTAGTACTGGTCATTCCTCTATAATCCGAATAAAGACCATTCAGGTAGCCTTTCACGTCAGATTCCGATTTCCAGTAATTTGCCATAGTTATTTCAGAAATAGGATCTATCTCCAATATAGATTCACAACTACCTAAGGTACAGGCAGTCATTATACTAAACATTATTAATTTAGCTCTCATCATCGTTTACTTTAATGTTACATTGTAAATTTTACAGAGAATATAAACTGACGCGGACGGGAATATTTACCGGCATCAGCACCAATTACTTCAGGAGTAAGTCCGTCATAAGCAGTCCAATATCCTAAATTATAAACAGCTGCCGTCAAGTCCAGCGTTTCAATCTTAGCAGCACGCAGCCACTTGGTACGCAAGGGATATGATAGGGAGACTTCACGAAATGCCAGATAATCACCTTTCTTTATATACAAGGTGTTGGCACTGCCACCACTAAAACCAATGGTAGAACTGCTCGGACGACCATGATTACGCTTTCCGTTATCCCAGTCAGACTCTACATCATAACGAGGAATAGAAGCTATATCACCCGGTTTGTGCCACATCTTGCTACTGGCTACATCATGAATCGTTGCAAAGTTATTCCGTGAATTTGCGTTCGCCTGTGCCCTGAAATGGTTATCAATCACATTTCCCAATGAGAAGTCCGTGGCAATCCGTAAAGTAAAATTCTTGTAAGTGAAAGTATTGTTGAAAGACCCCATCTTATCAGGGTGAATATATCCTACAAACACCATGTCTTTGGAATTGATGATACCGTTTCCATCCACATCACGCCAAATGGCATCACCTGCACATTTCCCTTTACCCAACCAACCGGAAGATACTCCTTCATCATAAGGAGCGTTGGCTGCATCTTCATCTGTTGCATAAACCCCGTCCAACTGATAAGCAAAACGGGAACCGAAACGCTCTCCTTCCGCAAATCCACCTACTTCAACATATTTTCCCAGTTTCGGGTCAAAAATGATTCCGCCGCCGGTACGATTCTTATCTGCGCCATTATTGGGTAACTTGCCGATAGTTGTTCTCCAAATCGAAAAATTGGCATCTATATTCCAACGGAAATCATGGGTTTGTATGGGAATCGCATTAATGGCTATTTCCACCCCTTTCGTGTTCAAGGAGCCGAAATTGGACTTGATTGAAGCAAATCCCGTTTCCGACCACAAATTCTCGTTCAGTAAACGGTTCGTTGTCTTTTTATAATAAGCGTCGAAAGACAGATTAATACGGTTATTCAGGAAACCGGCTTCAAGTCCCAAATCGGTAGAGGTTGTTTCTTCCCATAACAAATTGCGGTTCATAAGCACTGTATTCAAAATACCGGCTTCCCCTGCATAGTTTTTACCGGCTTCATAAGAGCCTTCCGTATTTTCCAGAGCAAGGTTGTCATATCCCGTTTTTCCCCAGCTGGCTCTAAGTTTCAAATTGCTGACTACTTTCGATAAGGGTTCAAAGAAAGCCTCACGATGCATATTCCATCCGGCAGATACACCCGGAAAAGCAGCAAACTTATGATTGGCGGCAAAGTGAGAAGAACCGTCATAACGAATACTTGCAGAAAACAAGTATTTCATATCATAATTGTAATTGACACGCCCGAAGTAACTATTCATCTTCTTCTCTTCAAAAGTGGAAGTAGTCTTGGCAGATTCCGTCGCAATACCGTTCAGCGTTTCGATATAATCTGATGTTCCGCCATAACCGGAACCACTGAAACGATACCAGTTATCATAAATATAGTTGCCACCGACCATCAAATCCAAGTTATGCTTATCCTTTATTGTCTTCGCATAATTCAAAATAAGATCATATTGATAATGCAGATCCATATTATGCGCTTCGGACACCGGTCTATTCTTCACCACTTCATTATACCTCTCGAAGTTATGGTCTTTACCCTCATTATTGGTATACGAGAACATAGGTTTGAGATGTAGCCCGGGAATAATCTCCCAATCCAGTTCGGCAGAAAGATTGATTCGGCTCACTCTGTTTTCTTTCTCCTGATAATAAACTTCGTGCAGACGAGTACGGAACGAACTTGTCAATTCACCCGGTGCCGGAGTTCCGTCTTCATAATACTGGCGCACTGTAGGCGGCATTTTGGCAGCCCTTGACATTACATTATTTTCATTAATGCCCGCAGTCGTTCTCATAGAGTAGTTTACCATACCTTTTACAGTAAGGTTCTTACGAATCTTGTAAGAAGCATTTGTAAGAAAACTCCAACGATTATAATGAGTACCCACAACAATACCATCTTGAGTGAGATATCCCAAACTCATATAGTAAGTCGCTTTCTCGTTGCCGCCACTGAAGTTTATATTAAAATCATGGTTGACTGGCGTTTGAAAGAGATTATCCTGAAAGTCCGTTTCCTTAAAAATCAACATCTTACCGGGATTTGCCGGGTCTTCCATCATCTCCCACCCCTGATTATACAACAGGTCTTCTACATATCCTTGACCATAATTGGCAATGTAATCATCCAGAAAAGCGGTCGTATTCAAAGCATTTCGTTTATTAGCGGTACTCATTGCAAACGTACCTGACAGATATTTATCCGGATCGGTTGCATGCAGTGCAGCCGTACGAGTTGCGGTCAGATATTCACGGGCACCGGACAACGGCATTCTTTTCGGCTGGTGGTCTACAGACAATCCATAACTGAAAGAGATACTTCCTTTACCGGCTTTTCCTTGTTTGGTTGTAATCATAACAATACCACGAGAAGCCTTTGAACCATAAATGGCTGTTGAAGCTGCATCTTTCAATACTTGTATGGTTTCTATATCCGCATAATTAATATCCTTCATAGTACGAATCACGCCGTCAATGATTACCATAGGAGAATCACTTTCGGGCGCAGTAGTCGTTCCGCCACGTACTATAATCTGAGGGTCAGCCCCCGGTTGGCCGGAATTTACACGGATTTCCATACCCGGCACTTTTCCCTGTAACATTGACATCGGATTTCCTGTCGGCGAAATTGCCATATCTTTTGAATCCACTTTAGTAATGGCACTGGTCAATGCTGCCTTGGACTGTTTACCATACCCGATAACAACAACATCTGATAAAGCTACCGAACTGCTTCTCATCGTCACCAGGATATTGTTCCGCCCCTTTACCGGTATTTCCTGTTTTTCCATTCCTACAAATGAGAATACCAAAATACCGTCTGCCGGAGCAGTGATGGAATATTTTCCATCCAAATCTGTTACTGTTCCTTGTTGAGAACCTTTCACTAAAACCGAAACCCCTATTAACGGTTCTCGTGTATCGTCCAAAACAACTCCGTTTACTGTTACCTTCTTTTGTTCTATACCCAAAGCCTCGAGCGAAGCCGAGAATGCAGGTATACAAAAAGAGAGGATAACCAATAAGATACCCGACATGCGGAGTAGCTTACTCTTTAAAAAAAATGCATTTAACATAAATTGTAGATTACAAGTTAATAACTCTAATTTCAGGTTTTTCTATTTTCTTGTTTCATATATTATAAAATTATTTTGCAACAAAAGGAGAAGCCGGTAATCCGAAATTTGAAAATAAATTCAACGGCTGATAATTTCTGAACCCGTACTTAACCCCTACCGGTTCGGGAACTTGATCGCTAGTCAGCGTCACTTTGGTTTTATTATCAAAAAGAACAGCCTTCGCCGGATAATAAATACCATCTTTTCCTGCAATCTCAAATCCGACAATTTCCCTGTCATAAGATGTCATCCCCATTTCTGCGTAATCGAACTCCACAATTATCTTTTCCTTATCTATTGTAAAAGACTTGTAGAGAGGACCACTATAAGGTGTTCCACTACGCTGATAAGTTTTGGCTAATGCCCACAGAGCAAGTCGCTTCCCTACACTCTCCTTATCAGAGGGGTGTACGCAGGTGCGATTTCCAATATCCGCCGTGACAACCATACCCGCATTAGGGATCTCCTTCAAACATTCCAGTTGCACTTGGCGAATTTCAGCCGCTTCCGTCTTATCTGCATTTTTCCGTCCGTAATCATAGGGTGCTATCTGCACATAATAAAAAGGAAATTCACCTTGGTTCCATTCCTTCCGCCAAGACCTTACCATCGCCGGAAACAATCGCTTATATACCTGCGGATTATTTAAGTTACTCTCTCCCTGATACCAAATGGTACCTTTAATGGTGAATTGCTTTATCGGATGAATCATCGCATTGTATAGTAACGTGGGTTCATCTTTTGGTCTGGCAATGTCTTTAGGATCTTTGGTCAGTACCGACAAAGATATTTCCGGGAATTTTTCCGTATATACCTCTTTATTAATCCATGACTCAATCTTGGACCCACCCCAACTGGAACAAATGACACCTACCGGCACATTCAAAACTTTACGCAGATAACTTGCAAAAAAATAGGCAGTGGCACTGAAATCCGCGACATTAGCCGGTGTAGACTCCACCCAAGGAGTTGCCACGCAATCATCTAAAACAGTCTGACTACTATTTATTTTAAGCGTAATCATACGAATATTATCGGATGGGAGAGCTGTTGCAATAGCATCACATGAGCCCTCCACCGGTTGTCCCCTAAACCCTTTTACAGGCATTTCCATATTCGACTGTCCCGAACATAACCATACTTCCCCTATCAGAACATTAGTAAGTGTTACCGGTTCTCCGTCGGATATAGTAATGATATAAGGACCACCAGCAGAAGGTGTCTGTACCTGTATTTTCCACGTACCATCCGATGCGGAAGTGGTTGTATAGTTTTTATTATCCCAAGATGTTCTAACTGTAATTTTTCGAGAACGTGTAGCCCATCCCCACAGATTGACATTGGTATTCTGTTGCAATACCATATCATTTCCAATAATTGCCGGTAGCTTTACCTTTGCTCCCAAAGGTAAAAGACAAAGCATACCGACAATTATGCATAGTATTTTTTTCATGATCTATAGTTTTAAATATTAATCCTTCATATCAATGGTCTTAGGTCGCAAACATGTGACCAGAATGACCAGCATAATTAATACAAATACTGCCAGAAGCGCAAAATCACGTCCCAAATGTCCGGCATCCGTAGATTCTCCTAGAATACTGGTTATTGCCGCCCCCGCAAATACTCCGCACATATTCATTATACCGTATGCCGTTGCCCTATAACGGGCTGAAACAAACTGGCAAAGAATCGGCATATTATTTGCGTCGAACATTCCGAATCCCACTCCGAACAAAATTGTTCCCAACACTAATGCGAAAATGGAATGTCCGAATCCGATAAACAATAAAGAGGGAATGATAAAACCCAACCCCAAAGCTCCCGTATATACCCTTCCGCGTACATTTCTGAGCACCCAACGGTCTGATATATATCCACCGACTAACACTCCGAACAGTGACGACAAAGCGATGGAAATAGTAGACATCGGTCCTGCCACGGAAATATCAATAGACAAGCTCTCTGAAAAAAGAGTCGGCAACCAGTTTTTTGCCGCCCATCCCGGAGTGCCCGGCACACAAAAGTAAAACAGGATAATCCAGAAAAAGACATTAGAAAACAACATAGCCAAGCTCTTCAGAACCGGTATCTTCGTCACTTTTTCCTGCATAACAGAGATCGTTCCTCTTTCCTTATCCCGTAAGAAAAAGGCCAGAATGACCCCATATCCTACCCCAATAATACCGAACCAGTGGAAGGTACTATGCCAAGAATACATGGCTGCAAAAGTAGCTCCGAAACCACCTATCGCCTGACCTACATAGAGCCCTGTCATATGTATTCCCACTGCCAACGAACGTGTCTTATCTTGATGAAAATCAGCTATCAAAGACAGAGCGGCGGGCAAATACAATGCCTCACTTATTCCCATAATTCCACGAAGCCAATAAAGCTGGTCAAAAGTGGTGGCATACCCCATCAAATATGTCACTCCAGACCATACACACAGGCTGCCTACAATCAACCATTTACGACTCATACGATCACCGATAATCCCGGAAATGGGACTCATCAACCCATATACCCACAAAAAGACCGCCATCAATCTGCCAAAATTTGCAGCCGACTCCAGTTCACGGACATCTACCATCATCGGAATCCGCATAGTAGAAAGCATTTGTCTATCCATATAGTTGAGTAAAGCAACTCCCCATAGTAATCCGACTATCACCCATGGATATATATTTGAAGTTTTACTGTTCATGGCTTACCTGTTTAGAATTTCAGTCAAATCAATTTTAATAAAAGCCATATTTGCCTGACTGCTTTCATATAATATCCCTATTGAATTTTCATCTATTGACGTGATACTGGAATAACCGGCACTACGATACTGGTCAAACAAAATCCAGTATTTCTCAGGCCATGTCATTCCATCGTCAAAACTAACTTTCAAAGTCAACTTATCCCGTGTCTCATAATCGCTGGGATTGGCAAATAATAATATGCTTCTCTTTTCTCCACCCACAGTATAATCATGACGGTGCAAACTTGCCATACACGTCGGTTCCACCAATGCTTTCCGTGATGTAGAGTGCTCTGTCCATGTCTCACCCAAGTCTGTTGTCGTACAAATTCTCCGGCCATTTACTTCTTTATTACCCCGGTTTCTATTATCACGCATATTCAGCATCACCGTACCGTCACTTAATTGTGCTGCATTACATTCCGTCACATTCGAATATGCCGGATTACTGGTCATCCAAGTTTTTCCATGGTCTTTACTATATGTAATATTGGAAAATGCGGTTCCTTTCTCATCACGTCCCTGCGTAGGAAAAACCAAAGTACCGTCTGCCAATGTAATCCCTTGTCCGGGAGCCGGAGCAAACAACCACCATTCAGGGCGTTTAGTCTTACCTGTTATATTATCAGGAAAACTCCATGTCAGTCCGTCGTCCGTACTTTTAGTTATCAGAAATTGACAGGTTTCTTTTAAACCGATTCCAGGTTGCGATCCTTTCTTCCTCCACTGGTGTATCCAGTAAGTACTATTTTCATTCAAGCCCTCTATCCACTTGCCATTGTCATCCAATGCACCATGCATCCACAACCCGGCTATATAAATGTCATTTGTATTTTTATCCACAAGGATACAAGCATCACTCACTCCATTAAACTTTTGCGGCAAACCTCCCCATTCTCCCATATCCAATACCGTTTGAATGGGTTGCCACGTCAGTCCTTTATCAAAGCTACGATGAAGAGCGATATCTATGTTCCCCTGCAAATCACGAGTCAAATCATAACGGGCATCAAATATAGCCAGCAACGTTCCGTTGTTACTGGTAGCCAGTCCAGGAATACGTGATGAAACGATACCATCCTGTCCCTTCTGTCTTAATGCCATTCCCACTCTCAAGGGGACAACATCCTTATTCGAAACTTTCAGCTCTCCCCGGCTCGTTTTTATCCGGCTACAATTCACACTAATACGATGTGTCAGTGAAACCGTATCTTTCAATGTCACTGCTACCCAGAAAGACAAGGAATCATCTTTCACTTGTATATTATCTGTAAAAGAAATTTTCCGTTCAGCAGGTACCGGTCTACATATCAGACGGGATTCATCTATCAGCCCGTTTTTATGAGTTCCGTACACTGCAACAGAAACAATATCAGACAAATCCGTACTTCCCTGCAAATCAACATCAATTTGCCGAATGGTATAAGGACTGTTGTCTGTTTGAATCAAAGTTGCCTTAATAGTCGGATTAATCTGCTTCTTGACTAAAACAGGGATAACAGGTCTTTCCAGTTCCAACCTTATATCTTTACCTAAAGATATATCCGGTATCAATAACAAAATCATCGAAAATATGATAAATATTTTCTTACTTACTTTCATAGTATCTTTATTTTAGGTAAATTTGAACGCATTTAACTAGATTAGGGGGAGATAGACAGAAAGTAAAGTAGCTAAACCCCAGCAATACACTTTTACTGTCATCTCCTCTTTCTTATCATTAAAATTCAAAGAATTTTATCGCATCCAAATCACCTTTTAGTTTTTCATACTCTTCCGTTGAAAAAGCTTTTATCGGTAACCGGCAACTGCCGCAATCAAGACCTATAAGTTTCATGATAGCTTTACCACCACGTACGCCGCCACCATATTTAATAATCACTTCCACTGTACGTATCGATTTCATCTGCCAGGCACGTGCTGTTTCCACCTCATTTTTCTTCATTGATTCGAAAATGGCATGATAGACATTAGGGATATAATTATATGTACTTCCCACACCTGCCACTGCTCCCATAGATAAACCGGCAATCAGAATCTCGTCAAAGCCATGTAATACTTCAAACTTATGCTGCTCCAAATCGATACAAGTCCCCATCTCCATCAGGTTATTATGAGTAAACTTCGTTCCTACCAAATTTGGTATTTTCTTCTTGCCTTCTATCAAAAATTTATCTACCGGCAAGTTAACCCCTGTGATTGACGGCATATTATAATAATAGAAAGGCAACTCACTGGCGGCCCGGCAAATCGGTGCAAAAAAATCGACCAGTTCATCTACCGTTCCCGGCTTGAAAAAAGAAGGTGCTATTGAAGCGATAGCATCAGCTCCAGTTTGTGCCGCGTGGCTTGCCAGTTCCATTGCGTCTCGTTGACAGTTTGAACCGACATGTGCAATCACTTTAAAACGTTTAGCAGCAGAGGCTACCCATTTTTCAAGAACCGCCTTACGCTCGTCAATAGTCAACGAAGAAAATTCACCAGTCGTACCACACACAAATACCCCTTTTACAGGAGTTGATGCTATCCAATCAGCATATTTATCAATAACAGATAAATTCACATCCCCATTTTCATCCATTGGGGTGAAGGTGGCCGCAACCATACCTTCCAGTCTTTCATAATTGTTCATAATGCATTTAATTAGATTATTATATTTCACTTTCGGAAAGTTCCTTTCAAAATTAACGGTGTCCGTATGCCGGGTTGTATCTCGCCACTTACTACAAATACCTGATTTCCAATAGAAACAGCATTCGTTGTAACGGGAATAGGGTATGAACAATCGAACAAATCTACCAAAGCATTCATGTCCGTACTGACCACCCGAAGTTTACGGCCAAATCCCGGGTGCTTGGGAGATGTCGGCAAAATTTCCTCCACTCCTCCCAGTATCAAAATCTTGTCTTCTCCATAAGGTATGGCCGTACCCGCCATCACCGGGAAAGAACCGGTCATTTTATTCCATTTCCCAGTACCCGGTTCAAATACATATCCTTCCGTATATTCCGTCATCAACTCATCCGGTGCATAGCTTCTTCCACTAAAGAGGTAAAACCGTCCTCTTTGAGCGACGCCTACCGCATAAGAAAGAGAAGGACCATCCCAACCCGGCATTACCTGCCATCCTTGCTCCTTATGATGCAAATCAAGCATATAGAAATGATGAGTTGACCGTTCATTTACCATAGACTCCTGCCCCCCAGCAATATAAATGCAATTATCACAAATAGCCCCCGCTGCATTAGCCAATGGAACCGGTAAAGAAGGATAACTGACAGAATCTATCACAAATGAATCTATTTCTTTTTTTATCAGAAATACTTTATCGCTACACCGCGCATGGTCACATCCACCGATACACAATAAACCTTCCGGCAAACTTATTGAAACCCCATAAGCAAGCGGACGGTCAAGGAAATCATCATATACAGTCCATTCCTCTGTATCCAAGTCGTAGCTATATAAAGTAGCCCACCAAGTCTTAATACCTCCCTCCCAAGGATACTTATCAGGAAAGTTAGCTCCACCCAACACAAGCAACTTGCCTTCCACTATCCCGGAATATGCACCTGCTAATCCGACGTTCTCCGGCATGCCGGCACATCCCGGAAGCAACAATGTATTTTCCCATTGTGCCTCTATCCTCTTTTCTTCTTTTCTAAAACAAGATGTATTCATTAGCAATAAAATTAAGGATAAACATAAAATTATCAGATGCCACCTTTTCATATACCTTCTACCTTTTCACTTTCTGCCTTCTCAGCCATCAATTCCTGACTTCGGTTTACCTTGAAAATTTTATAGACCTCAAAATGCCTTTCGATAGCATCCCGGTAACCCTTCTCGTCCCCTTTCTTGATAAAGTCCAGCAAATCAGCATGAGTAGCTATCCGACCGCTTTTGCTCATTTCTATATTTATAGGTTTCAAATAATCCTTGAATTTCTCTTTCACATAGACAAGTATAGGATGAATGATTTCCTGAAATTCAGATATGATTTTATTCCCGGTGATTTTATATAGTTTCGTATGAAAAGCCGATTCACTAATTAACGCGTATTCGTTATTTTCAAAAACGATTCCCATTTTTACGATTTCACTCAGTTCCTCAATATCTTTAGGAGTTATCTTACGGAAAATATCAGTTGATATTCCTATTTCAAGTGCAATTCTGAAATCCAACAAATCCAAAATTGTTTCTTCACTTAAAACACGGGGATCTATCACTCTTTTCATTCCTCCCAAAATGGAAGGCTCTGTCAGAACCATCCCCTTACGGGGACGTGCGTGAATCAACCCCATCATCTTCAGACGGCTCAGTGCCTCTCTGACAACACTCCTTGCAACTCCCAGTTCTGCAGCCAGACTATTCTCATTAGGAATAGAATCCCCGCGTCCTAAATCATTCTTTTTGAAATAGGTAAGCAGGCTGTCTTCTACCTGATCAATTAACGTTGTTTGATTGATTTCTATCTTCATATCATTAGATTTTTATTATTTGTATTATTTGTCCGACAAATAATACAAATGCAATATTAAGAGATTTTTTTTAGAATGCAAGAAGAAAACAATAGAAAAATAAGCATATGTGTTGAAAAACATACTTTAGAACACAAACGAAAAAGAATTAGGAAATTAGATATACTTGTGAAAAATAGAAGGAAACTAAAAAGCATAAAAAAAGGCTATCTATCCCAGACAGCCAATCTTTTTGTTAACCTTAAATCTAATACTATGAAAAACACATTGCAAAGATACGGACTTTCAGCATATCTCCAAATTTTCGGAGTAAAGCAACGCATCTTATAACATGGTTTAATAAAAGTAATAGTCTCGTTAACATTTAACATAAATCAAATTGGATATTAACGAATATCCTATTGAGTGATTCAGAGATTATTCATATCGTAAAGAGCGGGCAGGTTTGCTCATTATTATCTTTATGGTCTGGAAAGCTACTGTTATAAATGAGATAAACAACATTAGCAATACAGGCATAATAAAGAACCATGCTTTCAAATCTGTGCGGAAAGCATAATGGCTCAACCAGGCATTCATACTAAACCAAGCTAGTGGCAAAGCAATAACAACTGCTATCAGAATTAACAGAAAGAATCCCTTAACCAACTGATAGAAGAGTGTCCAACGGGAAGCCCCAAGAACTTTACGTATCCCCATTTCTTTGGTACGTGTGGAACATGAAAACATGACCAGTACCCAAAGTCCCAAACAGGAAATGAAAATAGCCAAACCGGTAAAAGCGCCAATCATTACACCAAACACCTCATCCTGACGATACTGGTGGTCGAAGAATTGGTCGAGGAAAAAGTAATCGAAACTGGAATCCGCAAAATATTGATTCCAAATCTCATGCACCTGTGATACCAATTCACGAGGATCACCGGAAGTCATTACGATAGAGATATAACGTTGTGGTAACCAGGCAATCTTATCTTTATGAATCAACATGATAGGTGTATAATTCTTGCTCAATGCCTGTTGGTGATAATCTTTCACTACTCCGATAATCTGCATCGGGGCATCAGTACATTCAACGTTCACCAACTCCCCTATAGCCTCATCATTAGATGTAAAGCCCAGGTTACGTACAGCCGTTTCGTTAATCACCAGTTTGTCTACATCATCTCCATAGTCTTCCGAGAAATTTCTTCCGGCCACAACTTGCAATCCATAGGCATCCACATAATCGGGGTCGCAGGCAAGCATCTCATACAGGCGATTCTGCTTCAGAGCATCATTGGTACGGCGATTGGAAAGGAAAGTCGCTACTTCCTCGCCCGGCACAGCGCCGGAGAAAGTGACTTGATATACCAACGGAAGACGTGCTATCGTTTTTTTCATAGCTTCCAGTTTCGTATTCAGTCCCTCGGTATGCCCAGGAAATTTGACCACCAATGTCTGATTGGTCTTAACTCCCAAAGACTGGCTGCGCATAAAACTCAACTGTGCAAAGACAATCAATGTGCCGCACAACAATATCATTGAAGCCATATATTGAATGATAACCAAAACTTTCCGTGTCCGTTCTCCGGATTTACTATGCAAGAATTTCCCCTTCAACAACATAATTGGTTTCCGATTCAGCAAAGCCAATGCCGGATAATATCCAGAAAGGAATATCCCGACGATAAAAACAAGAATCAATAAAATCCACCAATAATCTATCAGCCAAACGGAGAAGGTAACGGTACGGCCTACCAATTGATTAAAGTACGGAAGAACCAATTCTATCAAGCCAACGGCGAGTACAAAAGCTATCAGGTTCATCACTAATGCTTCAAACAAAAATTGATGAATCAACTGCTTGCGGAAAGCTCCCACTACCCGCCTAACTCCCACTTCTTTGGCACGCTCCATTGAACGGGCTACGGTGAGGTTTATATAGTTTATCCAGGCAATAGCCAAAATAGCAATAGCAGCAAAAATCAAGGCAATCATAGAAGAACGGTTTCCTTTCGTCTCCGCTTCGTATCCTACCTGCGGAGTGAGGTGTATATCTGCCAGAGGGATTAAAGAGACTCCCCATGTCTTGTTTTTCAAGGCTTCATCCGTCTTGTACTTTTCCGCCATTACAGGAAATTCTCTCTCTATTTCCGCTTTCCTTTCGGGAGAGTCAAGCAGGACGTAGGTATAAGCCTCGTGTTTGTACCAATATTCCTGCATATATTTAGGCAGAGATTTATACGAAATCAGAAAACTATAATGTATATGCGAGTTGGAAGGCATTTCTTTCATCACTCCGGTCACTTCACACGATATCTTGTCGTATGCGCCGGTAAAGATGAATATCTTCCCGATAGGGTCTTCGTCCTTGAAATATTTACTGGCAATGCGTTCGGTGATTACCACTTGCCCCGGCATGGAGAGACAGGTTTTCTTATCGCCTTTCAAAAGTTCGAAATCAAAAAGGCGAAAAAAGCTGGGTTCGGCATACGCTATCTGATTCTCCCGCAAGGTCAGTTCACCGTATTTCACTATTTGTTCCGGCTGGAGTAGGGAGCCGATTCGGGTATAATCCTCTATTCCGGCAAGGTTCTCTTTCATTGCCGAACCATATCCGAAGGAGCTGCTTGCCCAGTAGTCGGTCAGTACTTCCCCTTCGTGAAACGTACTTTGCACACGGTAGATATGGTCATACTTTGTGTGCATTTTATCAAAGCTGAATTCAAAAGTCACGTAGGTAAGAATCAGCAGTGCCGATGCCATACCAATCGCCAGTCCGAATATATTAATGAAACTGAACCTTTTCCGTTTCATCAGATTCCGCCAAGCACTATTCCAGTAATTTCCTATCATACAGTTTCATTTTTAGCTGACACATTTTTTCCCAGCGGGCGGTTGACGTTTTCGGCTACGATTTGTCCGTCTAATAATTGAATGACGCGGTGTGCGTACATTGCATCCCGTTGAGAGTGGGTAACGATGATGATAGTAGTTCCCTGAGCATTCAGTTCACTCAATAGTTCCATTACTTCTATACCGTTCACCGAATCCAAATTTCCGGTAGGTTCGTCAGCGAGAAGCAATTTACAGTCCGTCACTACGGCACGAGCAATAGCTACGCGCTGTTGCTGTCCACCGGACAATTGCTGTGGATAATGGTTGGCACGATGCAGCAGGTTTACTTTCTCGAGTACTTTCTTTACTCTTTCTTTACGTTCATTGGCTTTGACGCCTATATAGATAAGGGGTAATTCTACATTCTCACATACGGTCAGCTCGTCAATCAAGTTGAAACTCTGAAAGATAAAGCCGAGATTACCTTTCCTGAGGGCAGTCAATTGGTTCTCATTCATTTTATCCACCTGTTTTCCTTCAAAGAAATAAGAGCCGGAAGTTGGAGAATCGAGTGTACCCAAAATATTCAGCAGTGTTGACTTACCGCATCCCGAAGGACCCATTATAGCAACAAACTCCCCTTGTTCCACTTGTAAAGTGACTTCGTTCAATGCCTTTGTCTGCACTTCTTCGGTTGCGAAGAGTTTTGTCAGTTTTTCAGTCTTAATCATAATCAGTTCAATATTTATTAGTTATTCATATTTTAAAATACTCATCGGTTTCAAGCAGATAATGCGCCACACTTGTTGAAAAACAGTAAGGAACGCAATCAGCATCAACAGCGCAAAAACGACTGCATATATCCACCAAGGTAGCGAAATATGGAAAGCATACGTCTCCAACCAGCCATTCATTAACACTGCTGATACGGGTATACCGATTGCAGATGCCAATATAGTGAGCAACATCAGCTCCTTGGTCAAGATAAAAAACAGGCTGCTTTTATTTGCACCGAGCACCTTGCGGATACCCACTTCTTTCAAGCGCGATAAGGTTGAAAACAATGTTACAATCCACAAACCGAGACATGCCACAAATATGGCAATTAAAGAAGCACTGGCAAATATCCAACCGAAATTACGGTCTGATTTATAAAGGAAAGTATTCAAATCACTCAAAAAGAAATAAGAAAATAAAGAAGTCGGAAAATATTCATGATACATCTGCTCGATCTCCATCAAAGCACTATCTTCTCCTTCGCCTGTCAAGCGGACTGAAATATAAGGTGTTGCAATAAATGGTACTCGCTCTTTCATAAAGAAGATAATAGGTTTGTAAGCCACGGAAAGCGATTGCTGGTGATAGTTTTTCACCACTCCGATAATTTCGAGCGGTTCGCCTACCACCTCCATTTTAACCTGCTGTCCCAATGCGGCTTCGGGCGACTCATAACCTAATAACCTGACTGCTTCCTCGTTGAGCACTATCCGGTTGAGGTCACCGCCAAAGTCCTCAGAGAAGTACCGCCCACAAATCATAGCGGGCATATAGGCAGATAGATAATCATAATCTACGGCAAACATCTGTATCAGTTTCACTTGCGAAGGGTCACTTCCATAAGGACGATTGGTAAAATAATTGGCTACCTCCACCCCGGGAACAGCTCCTGAAACGGTTACGTGGCTTACATCTGCCCGTTGCTTCAGACGCTTGGTGAAACTTTCCAGACGTAGTGCCAATCCCTCGGTGAAAGAGGGGTACTTAATGACTAACATACGTGAATGAGAATCGACGGAAGCCTCACTTTGCATATAACACACTTGCCGAATCACTGTGAACGTGCCAGTAATCAGAACAAAAGAAGCGAGAAACTGAACCACAATCAGCACTTTCCTTATCCGGTTACCACGTTTACCGTGTAACAGTTTCCCCCTCATAATTTCCGACGGACGTATAGTAACCATCAGCCAAGAAGGATAGAAGCCTACAACAAACGTACCAATAACAACCACTCCGGCTACAATTCCCCAGAAAGCAGGCAACATAAGTATATCCGTCCCAAAGCTTTGCCCTGCCCAGCGATAAACAAGGGGTAAAAGAAGTTCCAGCCAACCAAGAGCTATCAGCGTAGCCAACAGATTCATGAAACCTGATTCAAGAAGTCCCTGGATAATAATCTGACGGCGCGAAGCACCAAAAGCCTTACGCAACCCGAACTCACGTCCGCGTTCCAAGAAACGCGCCACGGTCAGATTCAAGGCATTAGCCCAACCTATCAGTAGCAGGGCAACGGACATCACCAATAGTATAAGAACCGCAGTCCGACTCCCTTTCACTTCTTTCTCATAAGCTTTTTGTGGAGTGAGATGAATGTCTTTCAGCGGTATCAGTTCTACCGCCCAAGTCTTATGTCTCAAGGCATCAGTTTTGTACTTATCGGATATATTGAGAAAAGCCTCTTCAATCTCTTCCGGACATTTTCCGGACATCAGGCGGACATAGGTATAAACTCCGTGAATGTACCAAATGTCCTGTCGCTCTTTGGGAATCGTACTATATGAAAGTAGAAAATCATATTGCAGATGGGAACGAACAGGCATATCTGCTATCACGCCGGTAACTTCAAAGTTTTGCTGCGATGAAGGCGTACTGAAAGTCAGCACCTTCCCTATCGGGTCTTCTTCATCAAAATAACGATTTGCCGCACTTTCGGTCAGTACCACCGTATTAGGACGTACCAGTTGCCCGGTCTTATCTCCTCTAATTATCGGGAAATTAAATATCTCAAAAAAAGCAGGTTCGGTGTAGCAATAATGTGCTTCGGCAAATCTCCTGTCGAAGTAATTCACCACTTGTTCGCGGTCTTGTGCTGTTACACGGACATACTTCTCAATGCCTGCAATTTCACGAGCCATTGCAGGTGCATGGCCGTAAGCTGTAGTCGCCCAGTTATCTGTCAGCGTCTTGCCTTCATACAACCGGCTTTCAACACGATATACACGCTCGGTATTGTGGAATGAATCGTAGCTTAACTCCGACCATACGTAAAGTATGATAAGCAATGCTGTTGCAATACAAACAGACAATCCCGTTATATTTATCAGTGTCAGAGATTTTTTAACCCGCTGACTACGTATCACTTGTGAAAAGTAATTTATCATATCATAGACTTATTTCAGTATCAGTTTCTCGTTATCGCCAAACAGTTCATATCCGGATACAATCACCCGATCACCAGGTTTTAATCCTTCGGTAACCTCATAGTACTGCGGATTTTGTCGTCCGATGCGGATAGGCTGACGAATAGCAAATTTACCACTTTCATCCACAACATACATCCATCGTCCACCGCTTATTTGGAAAAATCCGCCACGCGGCACCAAAATAGCCTGTGCAGGGTCGCCCAATTGTAGATTGATATGATAGGTCTGCCCTGCACGTATATTCTCCGGTCGTCCGGCTGTAAACTGCAAATCGGTACGAAACTGCCCTTCTTTTACTTCCGGATACGGCTTCGTCACCTCCAGTTTATAACTGACACCGTCACGGGTAAAGTCAGCCGGCAATCCGGGTACAACACGCTCCACGTAATGTTCGTCAATCTGCGCTTGTACTTTCAGGTCAGAAGTAATGATCTGACCAATGTGCTCGCCCGCAGCTATTGATTGTCCTATCTGTGCATCAAGATTACCTACCTGCCCGTCAATAGGAGCTTTCACCTTCAGGTTCTCAATTCGTTCGCGTACCAGCGCGAGACTCTGTTTCATATTACGTATGTTCTCGTCCAAGCTGTTTACCTGACTTTCACGGAAAATATTATCCTGACGAATACGCTCGTCAATGACATCCAACTGTTCTTTAGCCGCATCATACTCCTCTTTGGCAAGTCGATAATCTTCTTCTGCAATAAGTTGCTCTTTTATCAGGCGACTGTATTGCTCATAACGGCGCTGTTTCACCAGCCGATCTTTATTTAGCCCAATACGCTCTTGTTTTAAACGCAAGCGTTCCTGCTCCATGCTAATACGGGTATTACGAAGTTCATTCTCCTGATAAGCCAGATCCGCTTCGCTCTGCATAATACCAATATTTAGTAACGGATTACTGAGACGCAAAATCACGTCGCCTGCCTTCACCATAGCACCTTCTTCTTTTAGACGTTCTTCCACACGTCCACCTTCCACGGCATCCATATAAATAATACGATTAGGCATTACCTGACCAATGACACGAATATAGTCATTAAACTCACCACGGTTAACGGTAGCAATCGTCAGACGTTCTTTCTCCACAGTCATGGAAGAGGTAGTGTCTCTGAATATGAAATATAAAACAACGGCAATAACAAAGGCTATACCACCTATTACATATAGATGTTTACGGGTAATGCCGGGTTTACGTTCAATAGGTGTATCCATAAGGAATCAATCAAAAATAGGGTTATTATAAATTAGTTATTAAAGAAGTATCAACTTTGTTATTCAAAATATATAAACTCTGCCTTTATAAGAAAGTTCCCTCCCGGTAATATTTCTCCAGTTTCATCATCATTTCTACCTGCAAGCGCACACGAACCAGTTCTGCTTTGGCGGAAATAAAACGATTGCGGGCTTCCATTAACTGAAAGACAGAGATAAGCCCTTCTTCCCACTTTCGTTCGGATTCTTTCAAGACCAGAGTTTCCGCGCTCAATTGCTGCAATACCTGTTGATGTTCCGTATAGCCGGCACGTAGGGAAAGAAGAGTTTGCTCAATTTCAGTATATAGCTGTTGCTTCTCCAATTCCTCTTCATTCTTCAGGCGATACAAGTTCAATTTCAACTTCCTTTGATTCGTAAAACGTTCAAAACCGCTCAACAAAGGGAAAGAGATACCGATACCGATATATTTTCCTATATTATCCCGCAATTGCCTGGCGGAAAATGCAGTGTTGTAGAAATTAGAACCTACCGTAAAGCGGGCATAAACAGAAGGAGAAAAAGCTCCGCCCGCCATTGCATATTCTTTGCGGGCAGCTTTCTGCTTTAAGCTAATCATACGCATGGCAGGGAGTACTTCCAACGATTGTCTATACAATGTTTCCGTAGAGGGGAGTGAAAGTAACGGGAGTTTATTCAATTCGACAATCGTATCCTGAATGACAAGTGTATCACCCGACTGAAAGTTCATCAACTGTTCCAGATGCAGTAATGACAACCGACAGCTATTAGCACGGGATTGGTAACGATATATATCCCCTTCCCTGCGGGCTTTTACCTCTTGCAAGTCGGAAACGGATTTCAAGCCCAGTTCCACAAATGTCTCGGTTTGTTTCAGATATCGTTCGCTCAACCGGCTTTGCTCCAAAGCCAAATTCAAGAGTTTTCTTTCCAAAACCAGTTTGTAGTAAGCATCCGTCACTTGATAGGCGAGTTCATTCTGCCTGTCTTTCAGTTCCCACTTGCTGCGTTCCCGATTTATTTTCCGAAAACGAACCTGATTGATACGTGAAAAACCTTCAAACAAAGACAACGTCATATCAAGACCTATCGTTCCTTCTTCAAAAGTCTTTTCTGTATAACCATTGGTATCCGGGTCTATCGAACGCCCGAAACGCTTTCCTGTTTCTGCGTTGGCTACTATGCGGGGAAGAAATGTACCGATAGCGGCAGCATAATCCGTTCGTGCTTCCTTTATGTTAATGGCACTATTCCGTATAGAAGGATTCTGTTTCCATGCCAAACGGATACATTCATCCAAACTCATTGCAGATTGAGCATACGTAATCACGGGCAATAAAAACAATAAAAAGAAAATGTTCCTCATTCTTCAGTATATATGCAATTGTGTTCTATATGAATTAAAAAAGCAAACATAATGCCACAATACTTAAACCACTGATTACAAAATAGATGACATACATTATTTTATCGTTCCCGTCCAATTATTACACACTATAACGTCTAAAAATTGGACGTTATCAATAAAAAGCCACCATGACCTGCGTGCAAACAGCCATTATTCAACGTTCAGACTATAAATATTACTTAAACGAAACATAGGATAAAGTCATGTTTCAGGAAATGTATCATAAAACGTCTAATTATTGGACACTCTCTTGCAGGGAAAAGTAAAAACGAATATCTTTACCCAAAAACTTAAAGAATCGTTCAACCCAGACAGATCCCCCCCAATCTTACATATATGGAAACCGGAACTATTTTAATAGTAGATGATAATAAAAGTGTGTTGGCTTCGCTGGAACTTTTACTCGAAAATGAATTCAGTACAGTCCGCACAGCTGCCAATCCTAATCAAATAACAACACTGCTCACTACCACTTCCATTGATATCGTAATTCTCGATATGAATTTTTCGGCCGGTATCAATAACGGCAACGAAGGACTATACTGGCTGAAACATATTCACGAAATCCGCCCCGCACTCCCTGTGGTAATGTTAACTGCTTACGGAGATGTGGAACTAGCCGTAAAAGCTTTGAAGAACGGAGCTACCGACTTTCTTCTCAAACCTTGGGATAACCGGACACTGGTTCAGAAAATAAAGGAAGCATACAATAATAAATCGAACAGGAAAAGTTCCTCAAAATCAAAAAACTCAATCGTAGGATCCGGCAATCCGAACAAACCTGAAATGCTGATAGGGCATTCTCCCGCCATGCTACAATTAATAAAGGTAGTCAATAAAGTAGCCAGGACCGACGCCAATATTCTGATAACCGGAGAAAACGGGACCGGAAAGGAAATGCTGGCCAAAGAAATACACCGCCTGTCTCCACGCAATACTCGTCCCATGTCAAGTATCGACATGGGAGCTATCAGTGAATCCCTTTTTGAGAGCGAGCTTTTCGGTCACGAGCGCGGAGCTTTTACGGACGCTTACGAAAGCCGTCCGGGAAAATTCGAAGCTGCCAGCGGCAGTTCGCTTTTTATGGATGAGATTGGAAATCTTCCCCTTGCACTACAAGCCAAATTACTGACTGTACTACAAAACAGGAATATCACCCGAATCGGAAGTAATAAAGTCGTCCCCGTTGATATACGACTCATTTCCGCCACCAATAAAGACATCCCGGAAATGGTGAAACAAGGATTATTCCGCGAAGATTTATTCTACCGTATCAACACTATCCACCTTGAAATTCCTCCATTACGAGAACGAGGAGACGACATACTCCTGTTCGTCGAAACCTTTCTCCACCGTTTCGCTTCGAAATACCAACGCCCGGAAATGCGAATGCATGAGCAAACAATAGAGAAACTACGCTCTTACCACTGGCCGGGCAATATCCGGGAACTGCAGCACGCTATCGAGAAAGCCGTTATCTTGTGTGAAGGCAACGTGATACGCCCCAAAGACATTTTGGTAAAACAAACCTGGAAGCCGCAAACCACCAGCACTGTCCCCAATTTGGAAGAAGTGGAAAGGCAAGCCATTGAAACAGCCATTCTGCAAAATAATGGCAACCTGACTGCCGCCGCCGAACAATTAGGAATCAGCCGTCAGACACTCTATAACAAACTAAAACGTTTCAAACCCTGAACAGCATGATATTCAGCCGACACATCTATTGGGTTATACTACTACACGTCATGCTTATCCTCGTCACCTCGGGAACAGGCGCCTGGCTTATCATCTCACAACGCGGATTTGTAATAGGCACATTACTAATTACCTGTTCCCTCTTCCAAATCAGCAGGCTGGTAAATAAACTAAATTCATTCAACCAAAAGTTGCGTGTCTTTTTCGATGCCATAGAAGACAAGGATAATATGCTTTACTTTCCCGAACAAAACGTTAGTAAAGAACAGGAAAAACTGAACCGATCTCTCAACCGCATCAATTTCCTGCTCGCCAAAACTCAATCAGAATATTCCAAACAGGAACACTTCTACCGCTCACTCTTGGAAGAAGTGCCCAGCGGTGTATTAGCATGGGATTCTACCGGAAAAATAATCATAGCAAACAGCACTGCCCTTTCCTTATTAGACTGCCAGCAATTAACCCGATACCGACAACTGGAATCCTTACTGCAAGAAAAAGGCAAAAAGGAGCATCTCAGTCTTTCACAAAGCCGGATGAAACTACAAGATGAAACAATAACGCTCTTGTCTATCAAGGATATCGGTGACGAACTTAGCGACAAAGAAAGTGAATCGTGGAACAAACTAAGCCACGTGCTCACTCATGAAATAATGAACACCATTGCTCCCATTATCTCCCTGTCACAAACACTGTCCACCTATCCGGACATCAACGAAAAAGCAGTTCGCGGACTTCGCATCATTCAAGCACAAAGCGAACGTTTATTGCAATTTACCGAATCCTTCCGTCACCTCTCCTACCTGCCAAAACCCGAAAAGAAACTTTTCTCACTTACGGCAACCCTGCAAAATCTCCGGGAACTCTTATCCGGCGACTTCAAAGAAAGCAATATCATCTTCACACTGACCTGCGAACCTAAAACGATTTATATGAAAGGTGATGAGAACCAACTCTCCCAAGTCCTGCTCAACCTTCTGAAAAACTCCATGCAAGCACTGGAAGGAAAAGAAAAAGGCAGAATCAGCATCCATGCACAACAAGACGAACACATATCTATTGACATTGCGGACAACGGCCCGGGTATTCCGCCTGAATTACAGGAAAAGATATTTATTCCTTTTTTTACCACCAAATCAGAAGGCAGCGGTATCGGATTAAGCCTATGCAAACAAATTATCCGCCTTCACGACGGGCATCTCACCATTCAGGAAAGCAATCCCGGCAAAACAATTTTTCATATTGATATGCCATTATAAAACAAACCTTTCCGGTGCTTTTCGTGTTTATTATTATATAAACGAATGAATCGCACGATATGAGCATCAAAGAACAATACTGGAAATATTCCCTCATTGTCATTATTCTATTTATGGGAGTTATCATCTTCCGGCAAATCACTCCTTTTTTGGGAGGATTACTGGGAGCATTAACTATGTATATACTTGTACGCACACACATGAATCATCTGACAGAAAAGCGGAAAATGAAACGCAACATCAGTGCATTACTGATTACGGCAGAAACCATTATGGTGTTTCTTGTTCCGCTGGGATTAACAATCTGGCTGGTGGTAAACAAACTTCAGGATATAAATCTGGCTCCGCAAACCTTTATCGAACCCATTCAGCAAGTAGCAGAATTTATTAAAGAAAAGACCGGTTATGATGTATTGGGAAAAGATACGCTATCATTCATCGTATCTATCCTCCCTCGTGTCGGACAGATAATTATGGAAGGCGCCAGCAGCCTTGCAGTCAATCTATTCGTCATGATATTCGTGCTTTACTTTATGCTGATAGGAGGAAAAAAAATGGAAGCATACGTCAACGACATTCTTCCTTTTAATGAGGCAAATACGCAGGAAGTCATTCGTGAGATTAACATGATTGTACGTTCCAATGCTATCGGCATTCCTCTGCTGGCTATCATTCAGGGAGGCGTCGCCATGATAGGCTATCTTATTTTCGGAGCGCCCAATATACTATTATTAGGTTTCCTCACCTGCTTCGCAACTATTATTCCAATGGTAGGTACAGCATTGGTATGGTTTCCCGTAGCCGCTTATTTGGCTATTAGCGGAGACTGGTTCCATGCAATCGGGCTCGCTGCATACGGAGCCATCGTCGTGTCACAATCCGACAACCTGATCCGATTTATCCTTCAAAAGAAAATGGCGGACACACATCCGCTCATCACTATTTTCGGAGTTGTCATCGGTTTGCCGTTATTCGGATTTATGGGGGTCATCTTCGGTCCGTTATTACTCTCGCTATTCTTCCTTTTCGTGAATATGTTCAAGAAAGAATATCTGGATTTGCGAAATAACCTTCCTTCAAGATGAGGGAACTATCGAAAAAATGCGTACTTTTGCGGGCGTAAAAACGACACTTAAATTCAATGGAAGCATTTACATTCAATACTGCCGAACTGATTCTTTTATCGGCGGCAGGTATTCTTTTTATCATTCAGCTTATTTACTATTTCGGTTTGTACAATCGGATACACGTTCGTAATAAGACTGTACGCAAAGAGGAAACCCACTTCTCACGGGAATTGCCTCCACTTTCCGTCATTCTTTGTGCACGCAATGAAGCTGATAACCTGCGTAAAATTCTGCCTGCTATTCTGGAACAAGATTACCCGCAGTTCGAAGTCATTGTTATCAATGACGCTTCCACTGATGAAACAGAAGATGTGCTGGGATACATGGAAGAAAAATATCCTCATCTCTACCATAGTTTTACACCGGACAGCGCCCGCTATATCAGCCACAAGAAACTAGCTCTGACATTAGGTATCAAAGCCAGCAAGCACGACTGGCTTGTATTTACGGAAACCAACTGTATGCCTGCAAGTAACCAATGGCTGAAACTTATGGCGCGCAACTTCACTTCGCAAACGCAAATCGTATTGGGGTACAGCGGATACGACCGTATCAAAGGCTGGTTACACAAACGTATCGCATTCGATACATTATTTCAGTCTTTACGTTATCTGGGGTTCGCCTTGGCCGGAAACCCCTATATGGGTATCGGTCGTAACATGGCTTACCGTAAAGAATTATTCTTCAAACAAAAAGGATATTCCAAATATCTGAACCTGCAACGCGGAGAAGATGACTTGTTCATTAATCAAATAGTAACCAAAACGAATACGCGCGTAGAAACTGACTTCAACGCTACGATGCGTATACAGCCCGTCTATCGCTACAAAGACTGGAAGGAAGAAAAAGTTAGTTATATGGCTACCGCACGCTTCTACCGTGGAGCACAACGTTACCTGTCGGGATTCGAAACATTTTCCCGCCTGTTATTCTATGTCGCCTGTATGGCAGGTATCGTATTCGGCATACTCAACTTTCATTGGCTGGTAGCAGGTATTGCATTATTGATATGGCTGCTTCGTTACATAACGCAAGCTATTGTGATTAACCGGACAGCCAAAGAAATGGGGGGAGGCAGAAAATATTATTTCTCATTGCCCATATTCGATATTCTCCAACCGATACAATCTCTTAATTTCAAGCTATGCCGCCTTTTCCGAGGGAAAGGTGATTTTATGAGAAGATAATAAACCTGTTTACTTATATCCGGAAGGAAGACTTACTCATATCGCATAGAGTTTGCCGGATTGATTTTCGTTATCAGGAAAGAAGGACCGATCAACATCAGCACCGACGACAACAATGTACCGATATTAATCAAAAGAAAAAGCCAAATATTGAAAGAGACCGATACTGTATCGACATAATAACTTTCCGGGTCGAGTTTGAGAATTCCGAATTGAGATTGAATAAAGTAGAATGCCAGACCGATCACGTTTCCCCACAGCATTCCTTTTCCGATAAGAAAAACAGAGAACCAAAGAAACGTCTTACGAATAGTGAAATTGTCAGCTCCCAACGCTTTCAGGATTCCTATCATATTAGTACGTTCAATGATAATAATCAATAGACCGGAAATCATGGTAAATCCGGCAACCCCTATCATTAAGAACAAAATCACCCATACATTCATATCCAATAAGCCAAGCCATTCAAATATCTGGGGATTCAGTTGTTCAATATTCCGTACATAATATATGCCTCCAAACTTATCCCGCTGACTATCGGTATCAATAGCGATTTCATAAGTTACGTCTTCCAACTTATCATAATCACGAACCTGCAATTCCACTCCGCTCACCTGCTCCCGCTGCCAACCGTTCAAGCGGTTCACCAGATTGAGATCAGTCAATAAAAAAAGATTATCATACTCGGAGAAGTTAGTCTGATAGATTCCGGCAATCGTCAAACGACGGGCACGAACCTCATCTTGTATATAATAGGTATAAATTTTATCTCCTAGCTTCAACTTCATCTTAGTAGCCAAAGCCTTGGAAATAAGCACCTGATTGGAAGATACAGAATCACTGAAAACGGGAATTTCTCCTTCGACCAGATATTCCTTCATAAAGCGGGAATCAAATTCCGGTCCAACACCCTTCAGCACCATTCCCTGAAAGGCGTCGTCTGTTTTTATCATTCCCGGTTTGGTGGAATAACGTTGTACATGACTCACTTCAGGATAATCGGAAAGGGCGGCAATCAAACTATCGCCAGCAACAATCGGATGTGTCTCATAAGAATTGACCGCATCCAGATTCGTTATCTGGATATGCGAGCCAAATCCAATGACCTTATTTCTCACTTCACTTTTAAACCCGATCACTACCGCTACCGCTATAATCATTACAGCCAGTCCGATAGCAATACCCGCCATAGCAATGAGGACCGCAGGACGTGATACCTGCTTTCCGCCATCGCTTTCACGATAGATACGCCGGGCTATGAAAAGTGATAGAGACATCTTTTATTCCGTTCTTCCCGGATACGCCTCCAAAGCCTTTTGCAAGACAAAAAGCGCACGGGTCAAGTCTTCTTTTTTCAATACATAAGCAATACGAACCTCGTTGATACCGGAGCCCGGAGTGGTATAGAAACCGGAAGCCGGAGCCATAAAGACTGTCTGCCCTTCGTACTCGAAGTCCGAAAGACACCAGGCACAGAACTTATCCGAATCATCTACCGGAAGTTTCGCCACCGTGTAGAAAGCTCCCATAGGAATCGGAGAATAAACACCCGGAATGCGGTTCAATCCGTCAATGAGGCATTTACGACGTTCCACATATTCATCATAGGTCTCACGTGAATATTCTTCCGGAGCATCCAATGAAGCCTCGGCAGCAATCTGTCCGATCAAAGGGGGACTCAAACGAGCCTGACAGAACTTCATAACAGCGTCACGTATCTCTTTGTTCTTGGTAATCAGCGCACCGATACGGATTCCACATTCCGAATAACGTTTCGAAACGGAGTCAATCAGAACCACATTATTCTCGATGCCTTCCAAATGGCAGGCAGAAATATAGGGCGAACCGGTATAGATAAATTCGCGATATACTTCATCGGAGAAAAGGAATAAATCGTATTTCTTCACCAAGTCACGAATCTGATTCATCTCACGACGGGTATACAGATAACCGGTCGGATTGTTCGGATTACAAATCAGGATAGCTTTGGTACGTTCATTTATCAGTTCTTCAAATTTCTCCACTTTCGGAAGTGAGAAACCCTCTTCGATAGTCGTGGCGATAGTGCGGATCTTCGCTCCGGCAGAGATAGCAAATGCCATATAGTTGGCATAAGCCGGTTCCGGAACAATAATTTCATCCCCGGGATTCAGACAGGAAAGGAAAGAGAAAAGCACCGCCTCCGAACCACCCGATGTAATGATTATATCATCTGCTGTAAGATTGATATTGAACTTTGCATAATATCCTACTAATTTCTCGCGATAGCTACGATAACCTGCGCTGGGACTGTACTCCAGCACTTTGCGATCAATGTTGCGTATCGCGTCAATCGCGACCTGAGGCGTGGGCAGGTCAGGCTGTCCGATGTTCAGGTGAAATACATGAACTCCGCGTTGCTTGGCAGCGTCTGCCAAAGGAGCCAGTTTTCTGATAGGAGATGCAGGCATCTCGTTTCCGCGAATGGATATGGTTGGCATAATTTTAACTACAAATTACTTAATTACTATTTACTTTATCTACTTGGAGCTGCAAATGTACGCAATAATTTGAATACAGAGACATAAAAACTTTAAAAACCTTAGCAAGGTTAAAAACGTTATGGGATTTTGAAAATAAAGCTATACATTTGTCATACGGAAAACTTAAAACAATATCATAATGACCATACACCTTATCTCATTTGCGTCACTACTTCATAAACAAGCCACGCTGCGCAGTTCGCATGAAGCGATTTTAAGCGAACTCGAAAAATATTATACTGTCAAGCTTGTCGATTATCAGGATATGGACAAGTTGACGAGTGATGATTTCAAGATTATTTTTATCGCTACCGGCGGAGTAGAAAGACTGGTCATCCAACATTTCGAACGACTTCCCCGCCCTGCCATTTTACTGGCCGACGGTATGCAAAACTCACTTGCAGCCGCTCTGGAGATATCTACATGGTTACGCGGAAGAGGAATGAAAAGCGAAATTCTTCACGGTGAATTACCGGCAATCATACAACGTGTACATATACTCTATAATAATTTCCGGGCACAACGTTCTTTATTCGGCAAACGCATCGGAGTTATCGGAACACCTTCATCCTGGTTGGTCGCCAGCAATGTTGACTATCTTCTGGCAAAACGCCGTTGGGGTATCGAATACATAGACATTCCATTGGAACGAATTTATGAACATTTTCAACAAATCACAGATGAACAGGTAGGTGCTTCCTGTGCCGCCGTTGCTTCACAAGCTCTTGCCTGCCGTGAAGGAACTCCCGAAGATTTAATCAAAGCGATGCGATTATATCGGGCTATTAAGAAAGTATGCGAAGAAGAAAAGTTGGAGGCGTTGACACTCAGTTGTTTCAAACTGATTGAGCAAATCGACACTACCGGTTGTCTGGCATTATCTTTGCTGAATGACGATGGCATAATGGCAGGTTGTGAAGGGGATCTTCAGTCGATATTTACTTTGCTGGCCGTGAAGTCATTAACCGGAAAAGACGGATTCATGGCGAATCCTTCCATGATTAATTCCCGCACCAACGAGCTTATATTGGCTCACTGTACCATAGGCCTTAAACAAACGGAAAGATACATTATCCGCAACCACTTCGAGACAGAAAAAGGTATTGCTATCCAAGGCTTACTTCCAACAGGAGACGTGACTATTATTAAATGTGGCGGCGAATGTCTGGATGAATATTACTTGTCCACGGGAACATTATCCGAAAACACGAATTATATCAATATGTGCCGTACACAGGTACGTATCCGTATGAATACTCCCGCCGAGTATTTCCTGAAGAATCCATTGGGCAATCATCATATTCTGATTCACGGAAATTACGAAGATGCATTGAATGAGTTTTTCCTGGCGAATGCCTGCAAACGGACAGAATAAATAAAATACAGAAAAGCAATCCGAAAACAGTCTAGAATAGAAAATATGAAAATCACACCCTCTTACCTTTATCTCTCGTTACTTCTTTGTCTATTAAGCTATGCAACGCTCGATGCACAAGAAGCGTTCAATGACTCAGTCGCCTTAATCAAAAGAAACTATATAAATGCCACTGTCGGCAAAGATAAAGGTAAGGAGGTGCTTCTTAGGCAATTATCAACAATCCCTCCAGAGAAGGAAGCTTCGGATCAGAATGTAATTGAGTTACAACAACTATATCCTATCTCCCCTAAAGAAATCAAACATTTAATAAATACTCTCCATACGGACGGTTCATGGGAAGATATCAACTACGCAGATACGAAACGTTCCGGGTGGGAACCGAAAAAACATACCGAACGGATATTGAAACTCACTAAATACCATTACCAGAAAAAGCAGATACTTAAACCGTCTGAAAGAGCCCGACTGACTAACGCCATTCATCAAGCAATGAATTTCTGGTTTAGTAGAAAACTGGTATGCAAAAATTGGTGGTATAATCAAATCGGCATTCCACGTACACTCGGGCCCGCATTCCTATTGTTCGAACAAGAAATGAGCGAACCGGAAAAACAAGGCGCAATCAAAGTAATGATGAATTCATCCTTCGGCATGACAGGACAGAACAAAGTTTGGCTGGCAGGTAATGTACTAATCAGAGCTTTATTGCAGAATGACTGGCAACTGGCAAAAGAAGCACGGAAAGTTATTGCATCTGAAATAACTCTCGGACAAAAAGAAGGAATCAAAGCAGACTGGAGTTTTCACCAGCACGGGCCCCAACAACAGTTTGGCAATTACGGCCTGTCTTTTATATGCAATATGAGTTTCTATTCGGAACTATTTACCGGCACTACCCTTGCTTTTTCACAGGAACAACAAAGAATTCTCACCTCCCTGCTACTAGAAGGTTACCAATGGATTATCTGGAGGGGATATTGGGATGTAAATGCGCTTAACCGCCAACTATTCCGCAACGCAGATATTGACAAAGGATTTAGTTTACTCTTTGCCGCACATTCATTAATGAAAAGCAGCGAACCGGAAGTTGCCGATCAAATAAAGAAAATGATTCTTCGAAATTCTTCTTTTTCACAAGTCCCCAACTCATTCACCGGAAACAAACATTTCCGGGAGTCGGACTATACCGTTCACCGTACTCCTACCTGGCTGGCTTCCGTACGTATGGCTTCCGAACGAGTAATCGGCACGGAACTGGTGAACGAGGATAACCTGAAAGGATATTACATGGCCGACGGTGCATTGTATACGTATGTGCATGGAGGTGAATACCATAACATTTTTCCTTTTTGGAATTGGAGAAGAATCCCGGGGATTACTACTTATGAAAGCAATGCGCCTATTCCTAATCCCAATAAAACAGATGCGCGAAATCACAGTTCCTATGTAGGAGGAACGACTTACCAAAATACCGGAATTACTGCCATGCAGCTGAAACGTAACAAACTGGAGGCGAATAAAACCTGGATATTTACGGATAACTATGTATTATGTATGGGAAGCAACATCCATGCTGACAGCACAGCCACTATTATGACATCTATTGACCAACGGTTCAGCAAAGGCAAAGTATGGTCTGATGACAATAAACGGATTTTCCATGATAATACCGGATATATCATCTTGCAGGCGGACACTTGCATCACTCTGACCGAGAATAAAGAAGGACAATGGAAAGACTTTATGGGAATGTACAAACCCGAAATTCTAAAAAGTAAATTATTCTCAGTTTACTTAAAACACCGTAAAGATGCACCTGCATCTTATGTATATCTGACACTTCCAGCCACCACACAACAAAAAGTGCGCGATTTCGACAGTCGCTCCGTTCATATCATCCGCAATGACAAAAAAGCACAAGCGGCTGTCATCAATGATCTATGTTACGCAAGTGTTTATCATCCTACCAATTTACTAATAGACAATGATAATCCGATTGCTATCTCAGAACCAGGCACTTATATCATTCATATAAAAAAGAAAGAAATCGTGTCTCACGAATCTTTTGCACTCCAACTTACAAATAAATAACCGGTCACCGAGGAACTGATATTCCCGTGTCCTCCCATTTTCTATCATGCCACTCTACTACCGAAGTGAAACCTGCCTTCTTCAAAGCAGCCAGAGCTTCGGCACGAGCATTATTTATCCTTTCCGGATAGTGAGCATCACTATTGACCTGCACCCGAACACCTAATTCTTTCAAGAAAGTGAAATATCGTTCATTAGGATAGAATGTTCCCAGTTCATGATAAGCTTTGGTATTGATTTCTACAATATAGCCGTGTTCGGCAATGGCCGTGAAGTATCCGCGAACCAATGTATCATACCACGGTTCATCCAATAACCCCGGACGATAGCAGGAAGCATTGTAGTGCATCTTATCCGCATGACCTACAATATCAAATCCCCCTAATTCTACCATACGAAGCAGATTCTTATAATAAAGGTGAACCACATAATCCAAGTCACCATCGAAATGCTTGTCTATTAATTGACGGAAAGTATCTGCCGGAGTATCAATATCCACGATTTCCCGCTCCGGAGAATACAGCATGTGTACCGAACCGATCCGGTAATCAAGCGGCAAATCCTGAAAACGAGGCAAAGAAGGATTGCTGTCCTCATCCAGATAATCTATTTCAAGGCCGATTGCCAATTCTATTTTATCAGCATACTTTTCTTTGAGACGGGAGAATTCAGAAAGGTAATCATCCATCCGATCCCATTCCATTGTCCATGCAGTAGAGAACGGCAACGGGGCATGGGAAGAAATGCCATAGGAAGTAAAGCCTTCGCTGATAGCAAAGCGGATAAAATCTTCCATATTAGCCCGTCCGTCGCAATACAGGCAATGACTATGATAATTGGTCAGGTTTGTCATAAAGGTTTATGTTATCAGGAGTATCTGGTTATCAGAATTTTCGGGTTTATTGTTATTCGGAATTCAACCTTCTATTTCGCTGAGTTCCAACCAGCGCATAGTCTTTTCATCAATCAGGTCATTCACTTCCGGCAATCGTTTTGACTTCTCGGTCAGTTCGTCCACAGAGAGCGTACCGCTGCACAGCTGTTCTTCAATCTGCGCCTTCTCCGTTTCCAGTTCGGCTATTTCTTTTTCCAGTTGTTCAAACTCACGTTTTTCTTTGAAGCTCATCTTCCGCTTATCATTCAGACGGACACGGGCCGTCTTCTCCTCCTGCGGTTTCTCAGCCTCTTTTTCCTGTTGCGCTTTCGCATCTTTCCAATCTCGGTAATCACTGTAATTTCCGGGAAAGTCACGGATATCTCCCTGTCCGTTGAATACCATTAAATGATCCACTACCTTATCCATAAAGTAACGGTCGTGTGACACCACAATGACACAACCTTTGAAGTTCTGAAGATATTCTTCGAGCACGTTCAAAGTTATAATATCCAGGTCGTTGGTAGGCTCGTCAAGCACCAGAAAGTTGGGATTACGCATCAGAACCGTGCAGAGATACAGACGGCGACGTTCACCTCCACTCAATTTATAAACGTAGCTATGCTGCGTTTCGGGAGTAAACAGGAAATATTGAAGGAATTGGGATGCCGTCAGTTTCTTACCGTTGCCCAGTTCTATGACCTCGGCAATATCCTGTACCACATCAATCACCTTCATCTGTTCGTCAAACTGGAGACCGTCCTGCGAATAATAACCGAAACGAACCGTTTCGCCGATATCCACCGTACCGCTATCAGGCTGTACCTGCCCCATGAGTATCTTGATAAATGTAGACTTTCCCGTTCCGTTGTTGCCTACAATTCCCATTTTCTCATAACGGGCAAAAATATAAGAGAAATCATCCAGAATCTTCAAGTCACCGAAACTCTTATAAAGATGATCGGCTTCGAATATCTTGCTGCCGATATAAGAGGCTTTTACTTCCAGTTTCACATTATCATTGCGGATATGTTGCTTCGCCACCTTTTCAAGTTCGTAGAAAGCATCTTCCCGATAACGGGCCTTATGTCCGCGTGCCTGCGGCATCCGGCGCATCCAGTCAAGTTCGGTACGATAGAGGTTATTGGCACGTTCTATCTCCACACTTTTTGCGTCGATGCGTTCCTGACGTTTTTCGAGGTAATAGCTATAATTCCCTTTATATTGATAAAGCTGCCGATTGTCTATTTCGATAATCTCTGAGCAGACACGGTCGAGGAAATAACGGTCGTGCGTCACCATGAGCAAGCTGAGATTGGTACGGCGGAGATATTCTTCGAGCCATTCGGTCATATCCAGATCAAGGTGGTTGGTAGGCTCATCAAGAATCAACAAGTCCGGTTCGGTAATCAGGGCGTTAGCCAAGGCGACACGTTTCAACTGTCCGCCGGAGAGCTGCTTCACTTTCTGGTCGAAGTTACGGATTTTGAGTTGGGAAAGGATTTGCTTGGCTTTCTGTTCATATTCCCATGCCTCCTCCTGGTCCATACGCACCAAAAGCTCATCCAGTCCGGGATGTCCATCGGTTTCCATACAACGTTCGTACTCCTTTATCAGTTCCACGGTACTGTTGCCGTGATGAAAACAAGCCTCAAGGACGGTCAATTCTTCAGGATATTGCGGGTCTTGCTCCAGATAATCGACACGAAGGTCACGACGGAAAACTATATTTCCGTTATCATATCCTTCTTTGCCTGCGATGACATTCAACAAGGTTGTTTTTCCGGTACCGTTCTTGGCGATCAGTCCCACACGCTGGCCTTCGGCAATGCCAAAAGATATATTTTCAAAAAGAACCAAGTCACCGAAGGACTTGGTCAGGTTGTCTACTTGTAAATAAGGTACTGCCACGTAGTTTAGTAATTAGTTAGGTAGTGGTTAGTGATTAATAATCACGGATTTATATTCTTCAATAACATTGCAAGGCTGCCCTGCTTTTACTTTGCTCCAAGCTATCTTCATCGGGTCGATAATCCGGTCCTTGTAGTCAAGTACGGGAGCTTCACGGTTGCCGTCAATCAAAGTCTTCCATTCCATGCCTTCCACTTCGTTGGCCAGAATGGTGCATACCGTTATGCCGATTGCCAGCCATTCGTCCTTTTTCTTCGGTCCTATCTTGCCACTGTCAATCACCTGCTGAAGTTTTTCCAAGTCGTCTTCCACTCCCTGAAAATCTTTCTTCAGTTCCTCTTTCACGGTAGATACCACCCACTCGTAGCTTTCATTAATCTGATAAATCTCGGAGAGACGGACAGGAATAAGTTCCGCCGGATATTTCTCACCCTCCTTGCGAATCTCCAGAGTGGCGATAACCTCCTCTGCTTCCTTCACACTTCCGCCTTTGGGAACGGTAAACGAACATTCGAAAGCGATATTGCCGATACCGGTAATCCACAGGTGAGAAGTATAGTAGTTTCCTTCCTCCTGAAACATTTCCTTGCTATATGCACTCTCCAACACCCCGACCTTCACCAATGAAGCCGATTCATTCTCTTTCAGTTCCTGCCGAACGGCATCCCTGCCGTAAGTAGCATTGCCTTTAAATGCAGATATACGAAAATTTCCCGTCCATACATCGGGATTATAGAAAAGAAAAGAGCCTTCGCCGTCTTCAAACTCATTCCAGTCCGACGGATAGTTCATAGAAAACCATGCTCCGGGAGAGATAAATTTCTTGCCTTGCATCCTTTTTCATTAAAATGATTACTCGGGCAAAAATACGAAAAAAAGTGTTCACTACTTCCCTATCGGTTGTATTTTCCTGCGTACTTCTTTGGAAATCTCCAAAAACATATAATTCAGCTTTCCGGAATGGATACCTTCTTCGTTCTCTTTGTACTTCTTGTTGGCATATTGTTTGGATTTCTCGAAAGTGAGCAGAGACATTTCGTTCTGTGATTTACCTACCATGGTGGAATCCAGTTGCTCGTCGGGGAAGAAATCATCCAAGTCAACATCCCCAATCATTGTTGTTTCAAGGAAGTTCATGTCTTTATGGGAGTTGTCGGTATAATACCCCACGAACATGTGTCCCGGAGTACGTACCAGAATCGGGTCTATATTGATAGAACGAAGCAACGACGCAAACAACACACTACCGTCCACACAGTTGATTTGTGAAGAGTCCAGTGCATCATCAAACGTGCGGACCCGTTGCGAGAAAACAACATTGCTCGACAGGCTGGTATTGGAAACCGAACTGTAACGGAATTTGCGTTTCTGCAAGATGTTCCAAAGAGCATAGACTTGCTTGTCTACCACACCTTTCGCCTGACTCTGGTATCCCAGAAAACGATTCACGATACGGGTATTCAACGCTTCGCGAAGCAATTGGTCAATCATAGGATTTTCTTCATTGACATAGGCGGCAAAGAAGATACTGGTATCATAAAATTTTGTTCCGTTTGCCACATATCCCAACAGACACTCGTTGATGCTGCGTACTGAAAAAGTACGCACCCGCTGGCCTAAGTCGTCTCCGTTCATTTCCACCTTCACGGCTACGCTGACCGGCTCGGCCTGAACATTATTTTTCAATGCTTCATAATTCCAGATTATATCAGGATAAATGGTATACTCAGTCCGCGGTCTATTTAGAACGAACTCCGACACGGAACGGGAGAAGAAAGGCGTCTCCGCCACCTCGATACGCACACGGCTATAAGCGGTTCTTGATTTCACCCGCACGGCAATACATGACTTCGGATTTCCCAGATACATAGAGTCCGAAGGCGTGATTACTTGCGCATCCGTGGTGGCTACCGACAGTATGGCGGAAGGAAAGATATTCCCTCCCAGATCATCAACAATCTCGAAACCGGAATTGAAAGAGGTGTATTTAAAAACGGAAATCCCTCCTATCAGAAGGAAAAGGACGATGATCGCCCCTACCACTTCGCGCCTGTGATTTTTCAAGTCAAATTTTATCATTGCTTGCAAGTTGTATTTTAATCTATTGCTATTCTATTTCTCTAACAAAGATAACAAATAACAAACGTTTTTTCCTCCCCCGGCCAATAAAAACTATTAAATTTCGTCCGAACAGCCGTATTCCGCCGAATGTAATACGATTGTAATATTTGTTTCATCCGCCCGTAACAAAGTCTCCTCATCTTTGTCCCGAAATAAAAAAAAAGACTAACTTTGTCATATCACATTAATACATATATCTTATGAACGAAACCCGTATTTTAGTTGTCGACGATGAAGAAGACCTCTGTGAGATTCTGAAATTCAATCTTGAAAACGAAGGTTATGAAGTGGATACCGCCAATTCTGCCGAAGAAGCGCTAAAAATGGACATCAGCAGTTATCACCTGATTCTCCTCGATGTGATGATGGGAGAAATCTCCGGCTTCAAAATGGCGAATATGCTGAAAAAAGACAAGAAAACAGCTAAAGTGCCCATTATCTTTATCACGGCCAAAGATACGGAAAACGATACGGTCACAGGCTTTAACCTGGGAGCGGATGATTATATTTCCAAGCCTTTCTCCCTGCGTGAAGTGATCGCACGTGTGAAGGCCGTACTCCGGCGTACCGCAACAGCGGAAACGGAAAGAGCCCCCGAACGGCTCGTCTATCAGTCATTGGTCATTGATATTACCAAGAAAAAGGTTAGTATCGACGGCGAAGAAGTGCAGCTTACTAAAAAAGAATTTGAAATATTGCTTCTATTGGTACAGAACAAAGGACGTGTATTTTCACGCGAAGATATCCTCACCCGCATCTGGAGCGATGAAGTTTACGTGCTCGACCGTACTATCGATGTAAATATCACCCGCTTGCGGAAAAAGATAGGCGAATACGGCAAATGCATTGTCACCCGCCTCGGATACGGATACTGTTTCGAAGCAGAATAATTATTGATTATGAACCTACCTGTCAATCAAAAACATTTCCTCTCTTTCAGCCGGAAACTCTTTCTTTCGGTCATTTCGTTGTTCCTGGTATTCGCAATCTGTTTCATCGCCTATCAGTACCAACGGGAAAGGGAATATAAAGTCGAACTGCTGAATACACAGTTACAAGACTATAACAGCCGGCTGTACGAACAACTGAACGATAGTCCGGCTATCGAAGAAACTACCGACAAATATATCCGTGACCATGCATTGAAGGATTTGCGTGTGACGCTGATTGATTTGCAGGGAAATGTCATTTATGACAGTTATAAGACGCAAGAAATAAAACACGAAAACCACCGCGACCGTCCCGAAGTGCAGAGAGCCTTGAAAGAAGGAAACGGATTCGATGTACGCCGTACTTCCGAAACCACCGGACTTCCTTATTTTTACTCCGCCACACGCTACGGGGATTATATTGTCCGGTCGGCGTTGCCGTATAATGTCAGCTTAATCAATAACCTGAAAGCAGACCCGCATTACCTGTGGTTCACCGTGATTGTTTCTTTATTGCTGATGATTATTTTCTATAAATTCACCAATAAGCTGGGAACTTCGATCAGCCAACTCCGCGAGTTTGCCATGCGTGCCGACCGGAATGAGCCTATCGAAATGGCGATGCAGTCAGCCTTTCCGCACAACGAACTGGGAGAAATTTCACAGCATATCATTCAGATCTACAAACGTCTGCACGAAACGAAAGAAGCACTCTATATCGAACGTGAAAAACTGATTACCCATCTTCAGATTTCGCACGAGGGACTAGGGATATTCACGAAAGACAAAAAGGAGATTCTGGTCAACAATCTCTTTACCCAATACAGCAATCTGATTTCCGACTCTAACCTGGAAACGACGGAAGAGGTCTTTGCAATCAGTGAGCTGAAAGAGATTATCCATTTTATAAACAAGAACCAGCAACAACGTTCGCTCAGTAAAGATGAGAAGCGGATGTCTATTACTATTAATAAGAACGGACGGACATTTATCGTAGAATGTATTATCTTCCAAGATGCCAGTTTCGAGATTTCTATCAACGATGTCACTCAGGAAGAAGAACAGGTGCGCCTGAAACGCCAACTGACGCAGAACATTGCCCACGAATTGAAAACACCTGTCAGCAGTATCCAAGGGTATCTGGAAACAATCGTCAACAATGATAATATTTCACGGGAGAAAATGAACACTTTCCTTGAACGTTGTTATGCACAAAGTAATCGTCTGAGCCGGCTGTTGCGTGACATATCTGTATTGACGCGCATGGACGAAGCCGCCAACATGATCGACATGGAACGGGTGGACATCAGTGTATTGGTAGGTAACATCATCAACGAAGTTGCTTTGGAATTGGAAGAAAAACATATCACTATCATCGACTCATTAAAGAAGGGAATACAGATCAAGGGTAATTACTCCCTGCTCTACTCCATTTTCCGCAATTTAATGGATAATGCGATTGCTTACGCCGGAACGAATATTCAAATCAACATCAACTGTTTCCGTGAGGACGAGAACTTCTACTATTTCAGTTTCTCCGATACGGGCGTAGGCGTACCGGCCGAACACCTGAACCGTTTATTCGAGCGTTTCTACCGGGTAGATAAAGGTCGCTCACGCAAACTGGGCGGTACCGGTTTGGGGCTGGCTATCGTAAAAAATGCCGTGATTATTCATGGCGGCAATATCTCCGCCAAAAGCAGTCAAAGCGGTGGACTGGAATTCGTGTTTACACTGGGGAAAGAGAAGTAATCTTTCTCCAGTATAAACACACATATTACTTCAGCGTAACTGCAACCACCACAGGATTATCATCCTCCTTTATATTTTTTGCCAATTCATCCAACTCCTTTTTCCTCTCAGGCAGTAAACTTTCCGAACAACGTTTCTCCTTCAATATCCCTATGGGAAAATAAGTCATGATCAAATGTTTGTCATCGCTCGTCCACGCCGGATGAATGTCATAGCCACCCGCTAAATTATCTTTTATCACTATATTAGTAAAGGTACCTTTCGCCTTATCATATATTCCTAACCGCGAGATTTCTCTCATACCATAATTGACAAACAGATATTTATCAGTCTCTTTCACCCAATAAACGGACAAGAATTGAAATCTCTTATTCGGATCAGCTTCGTTAACCGAAACGTCGATGTCCTTCCCCGAACAATCAAACTTATATGCCAGTTGACGCTTTTTGGGAGATACCATTTTATATATTACATTCTCCAATGCTGGTTTAAAGTATAACTGGCTGGCATAATGATACATGAAATCCCGAGAAGTCAGAATCAAACCATACTTCTTATTATCCTCCAAAAGTCCGCGCCACTTACCAGCCGTCTTCCCGGTCCGGCTATCTATCAAATAAAGTTGGACAGGATTTTGTTTATCAGCGAAATACATATCATTGCTATACAGGAGATGATTTTCATCAAACAGCCCCGCCGCCCCCATATTCTGCTTAGGTGCAGGGACACTTCGCACAAACTTTCCGTCAAAAGTGTAGCAGGTCATTGAGGTCCAGTTCTGCACATACAACAGCTTGTTCTTCCAGTCACCAAAAGCAAATAATCCTTGCAAATATTCCTCAGGCCCCTGCCCTTTTCTTCCTATCCTATTCAGAAATTTTCCTTCTTTATTGAAATGGAAGATACCGCTTGTTATAATGTCCTCACCTGTATATTGCATGATGTAAAACTCATTGTTTATCAAGCAATCATCAGTCGTTTCAAGTGGAATGTACTTAATATCGGCTGCCAGTTCACTCAACATCATTTCTTTTGGAGACTTGCCGATAGTACGTGCCAGATTAATGACGATTGGCTTCTGAGCTGAAATATCAAGATAACAACTCAAACATAGAAAAAGAATCAAGTATGCTCTCATAGTGTTCAAAATTTTGTTTGTAAAAAATATTATTGTTTTAATGATTTAACTGCACATTTATAGTGACTTTGTGATCCTTTATTTCACGATTGCCGACGCAGACCTTCCGGCTTTGGTATCCGGACATCTGAATGTGGATCGTGTCATTCTTTCCAACCGTCACTACATAACGGCCGTCTGCATCACTGATCGTTCCTATGCCTTTTGCCGGGCAAAGTACAGATGCAGCAATCACATGATTGCCTTCTTCATCAGTAACTATTCCCGCTACCGTTACCTCCCGATCCGCCTCATATATAACGCCCCGTGGTTCGGCAAACGCCCAGGCATAAAGAGCCAGCAAGGGCAAAAGACACACCAACCAACACTTGTGAACCGTTAATGAAGAAGGCTTTTTCAACATGGAAAGCCGCATCAGTCTGGTGGAATATGCAAAAGGATTCACCAGACTTTTCATGCTGCCATACAGCCAATAACGGGTAAGTGTATCCTTATAAACATCCATCCCCGACACATGGCTTGCAGCCCTATCTGCCAAAAACTCATGATTCTCTATCATATCGCGTTTATAAAACCACGCAAAAGGATTGAACCACTGAATTATACAGAAAATATCTCCCAAGAACAAGTCTATATAATGATGTTGCCGGACATGAGTCTTCTCATGGGAGAGAATCACCTGCGTATCAGCTTCATTCATCCCTTGAGGAAGCACAATATAATGAAGAAAAGAAAAGGAAGATGATGCAGCCGCAGATTCTACTAATGTAAAACCTGAGACGGTAGTTTTGATACCTTTACTTATATGTGTCAGCAACCGGAAAATACTCCAGCCACGTGATAGTGTAAGGAACATAATCCCTGAAAAATAGACAAAAGTGATTATCCTTCCGATATCGGCAACTTCATTTACCTTCATTTTTATAATTATGGCATTCCCTATTTGGAAAGTCTCCTCCGGCAAAACTACCGAATCGATTGCCACAGTCCGGTAATAGATAGGAATGAAAGGTAATACCAGCGCCAACACAATCCCCCCAATCAAGGAAAAGCGATTGAACAGGAAAAAGGTATTCCCACGCATTGTCCAATGATACAAACTATACAAAAGAGTAGTTAGCACGGACAATTTCAGAAGTAACATCCACATCGTTTTACTCCTTTCCTTTTTCTTCTTCCAACTTTTGCTTGGCTTCTGCAAGAAGTACGTCCAGTTCATCCACCGTCAAATTACTTTCTTTAGCAAAAAAGGAAGTCAACGATGCAAAAGAATTATCAAAGTAACGACTGATAAATCCGAATAGTTGCTTGCGCGAATATTCTTCTTTCTTGATGAGCGAATAATATATGTAGCCGCGTCCCGAACCCGGCTTATGCCCCACGATTCCTTTATTCTCAAGAATACGAATGATTGTAGATACCGTGGTACGGGAAGGCCTTCCCGTTTCTTCCATACATGAAAGGATGTCCTGCACAGTAGCTTCTCCTAATTTCCATAGATAGTGCAGAATCTGTTCTTCAGCCTTTGTCAGTTCCATTATTTACAAGATTTTAAATTGAATCAAATGTATGACTATTTTTTTAGTCGTTATTATTTAATGGCAAAAAACAGATATATATTAACTATAATTCAACCAAACAAACATCTTTTAATTCATCAGCCAAAATGCCGGAACTTTGTAGTGAGGAAGTAAATCACTTCTATCACCTCATTCGAGCCTGCTTACACGTTCCGAAAAAATTACCAGAGAAAGACTTCAATTATTATTACCATAAAAATACAAATCTCGAGACTTAGAATAAGCGTTATATAAAAAAACGAACATTCCACTACATAAACGTTCTTATCGTTATTAATAAATTCAATGATCGTTTATTATAAACGTCCCCTCCGTTTATTATAAACTTTAAAATAAAAATTCACAGAAAAACATCCGAAATAATACAACAAAAAAGGCTGCGAACCTTATAAAATTCGCAGCCTTTAGCCAGTATTGATCGCCCTTCCCCTCATCAAAAAAGGAGGAGACAATCTATATTTGTTGTAAAATTACACCACTTTCTACTTTTATTCCATACTTTTTCATTCTTCTGTTATTGATTTCACGTTCTCTGTCTACAAATATACAACATAAAAAAGCATTTGTCAAGTCCCTCCGACGAAATTATAGTTAACTGATAACTTCAAATAATATCCTGCCGAACAAAAAAAGAAGAATGTTTTGAATAAAATAAAAAGGGAGTTATCTTTGCCTGCAACTTGAAAAATAATCAGATAAATGTAGAACAGCAAGTCATGAAAACAAACTTAAATATCCTTCCCATTCTCTGCTTCCTCCTCCTTTGGTCCTGCAAAAGCGGGAATGCTTCAAGCCAGACTAAAAACGAAGTGTCACAGGACACTATCAAGACTTTCACGCTGCCCGCTATCCCTCAAATAATGGTAGCACCGGAACAACGTGCCGAGTTCTTAGTAAAGCACTACTGGGATAATGTGAACTTCGCCGACACCAACTACATTCATCATCCGGAAATAACCGAACAGGCGTGGGTGGATTACTGCGACATTCTGAATCATGTCCCCCTCAAAACCGCACAGGAAGCTATACGCAAAACGATCGACCGCACAAACGTAGACAAGAAAGTATTCGCCTACATCACCGATTTAGCGGATAAATACTTATATGACCCCAACTCTCCGATGCGTAACGAGGAATTTTATATTCCCGTATTGGAAGCAATGGCAGCCTCTCCCGTATTGGAAGAGATAGAAAAAGTACGCCCCAAGGCACGGTTGGAATTAGCTCAAAAGAACCGCATAGGCACCAAAGCTATAAACTTCACCTATACCCTTGCTTCCGGCGCTCAAGGCTCCCTCTATCAGCTTAATGCCGATTATCTTCTGCTATTTATCAATAATCCCGGTTGCCACGCTTGTACGGAGACAATCGAAGGTTTAAAGCAAGCCCCTATCATCAGCCAACTCATAAAGGAGAAGAAGCTGATCGTCCTTTCTATCTACCCCGATGAAGAGTTGGATGACTGGCGCAAACATCTGAATGAATTTCCCAAAGAATGGATTAACGGATATGATAAGAAATTCACAATCAAAGAGAAACAACTGTATGACCTGAAAGCGATCCCTACTTTATACCTATTAAATAAAGAGAAAACCGTATTGTTGAAAGATGCTACCACACAAGCGATTGAAGAATACCTGATGATACATCAATAATCTTCTTCTTTCTTGCATAAAACAAATAAACTATCTATCTTTGTCGCGCATCGGTTTGCAACTCTCACATACGAGGGAAGCGATTAAAAGGGAATCAGGTGTAAATCCTGAACAGTCCCGCTGCTGTAAGTTCCACACATTACGTTGCGAGCAACCTACTTTTAGCCACTGGAAAGAAACTTCCGGGAAGGCGCCCGCAACAGGAACAAGTCAGAAGACCTGCCGTGCAACCAATTTCACTGCTTTCGAGGAAAAAGCGTTGAGTCTAATGAACCGGACAATTCGTCTATCATTTCATTCATCACTCTGATTCAGAGAAAGTATGTTTAAATTAATAAACTCTGCCAAAGTTTATTTAGCGTGTCCGGTCGAAGGGATTTCGCCCGGACACTTTTAAAATGTGAAAACAGCCAGAAAATCAAGGATGAGATATGTGACGTTTTATATGAGTATCTGTGCAGCATTCTGCTGCCAATTTCTATCCATACCGCTTTTTGCACAACAGCAGAAAGTGGATACAACGCATACCTATTTTATTCCGGAGGTTACCGTTTCTGATATTTACCAGACCCGTGAGGTCCGTTCTACTGCACCTCTACAACTATTTTCCAAAGAAGCCCTGAAGAATCTGCACGCCTTGCAAGTGTCCGATGCGGTGAAGCATTTTGCCGGTGTGACTGTAAAAGACTACGGAGGCATAGGAGGTCTGAAAACTGTCTCCATACGCAGTTTGGGAGCACAGCACACCGCCGTAGGCTATGACGGAATTGCCATAACGGACTGTCAGACGGGACAGATCGACATCGGCCGTTTCTCACTTGATAATGTAGATCAACTTTCGTTGAGCAACGGGCAGAGTGACAATATCTTCCAACCGGCACGTTTCTTCGCTTCTGCAGGAATATTGGACATACAGACGCTCACTCCCCGCTTTGAGAAAGGGAAACGAACTAATATAAGCGCAGCTTTCAAAACCGGTTCGTGGGGACTTGTCAATCCCTCTATCTTATTGGAACAACAACTCAGCCCCCAATGGACAGTTTCGGCGAACGGTGAATGGATGTCGTCAGACGGACAATATCCGTACACGCTACGTTATGGAAACGCAGCAGACGACCTGACTTCACGTGAAAAACGGAAGAACACGGATGTCGAAACGTTCCGTGCCGAAGCCGGGCTTTACGGCAACTTCTCCGACAAAGAGCAATGGCGGCTAAAAGCTTACTACTTCCAGTCTTCCAGGGGATTGCCGAAAGCGACCACGCTATATAACGACTTTTCCGCACAGCACCTCTGGGACAAAAATACATTTATACAAAGCCAATATAAAAAGGAATTCAGCCGGCAATGGGTATTCCGGACTTCTGCCAAATGGAACTGGAGTTACCAGCATTATCTGGACCCTGCTATCAAAAACAATGAAGGCAAAACAGAGAACAGCTATTACCAGCAGGAATACTATCTTTCCGCCTCCGTGTTATACAGGCTGCTGAACAATCTTTCGTTTTCATTGTCTACCGACGGCAGTATCAACACGATGAATGCCAACATGGCAGACTTTGCACATCCCACACGCTATTCGTGGTTGACAGCCATTGCCGGAAAATACGTCAACGAATGGTTCACTCTATCTGTTTCCGCCTTGGCAACTGTTATCAACGAGCAGGCCGACAAGGGAGGAAGCGCAGGCAATCACCGCAAATTAACTCCTTACGTCAGCGCCACATTCAAGCCTTTCCGGAATGAAGAATTTCGTGTCCGTTTCTTCTACAAAGATATTTTCCGTTTGCCTAGTTTCAATGATTTATATTATCAGGAAGTGGGTAACAGCAAATTGAAACCCGAAAATGCCCGTCAATACAATATCGGTTTGACGTATAGCAGAAATGTATGTACATTCCTGCCCTACCTGTCGGCAACCGTTGACGCATATTATAACAAAGTGACGGACAAAATCATTGCTTACCCGACCAAGAACCTTGCTGTGTGGAGCATGAGGAATTTGGGCAGTGTAGAGATCAAAGGTATTGACGCCACAGGAAGCCTATCGCTCCAACCCTGGGAAAGTATCCGTATCAATTTTTCCGGGAACTATACTTATCAACGGGCATTAGATGTCACAACTCCGGACGCCAGTTCGAACAAATCGACATATAAACATCAGATAGCCTACACCCCCCGTGTCTCCGCTTCGGGACAAGCGGGCATCGAAACACCCTGGATAGATTTATCTTATTCGTTCCTCTTTTCGGGAAAACGTTATGCGTTGGGACAGAACATTCCCGAAAACCGGTTGGCCAGTTACAGCGACCACAGTATTTCAGCCGGCCGAGACTTCCGGATAAGAAAAGTTACAACGTCTCTTAGCGTAGAGGTTTTGAATCTGCTGGATAAAAATTACGAGATTGTTCAGTTCTTCCCCATGCCCGGCCGTTCAGTCAGGGCAACGTTGAAGATAAGATATTAATATTATAAAAGGATATTATGGACGTGAAAAGGAAATTGACATATATATTCTGGTTCTGTCTGCCGCTGCTATTATTACTCAACGCTTGCGATGATATGGAGGACAAGCCCTTCACCTCATCGGACATCACAGGTGACCCGACAGAGACGGATACAGCCGAACTCTATGCGTTGTGCGAAGGATTGTTCAATCAGAATAACAGTTCGCTGATGCGTTTTTCTTTCAATAACCAGCGAATGGTACGCAATTATTTCAAGACGATCAATCACCGGGGACTGGGAGATACGGCTAATGATCTGGCAATTTACGGTAGCAAGATATATATTGTAGCCAACGTTTCCAGTACGATAGAAATAGTGGATTTCCAAACGGGAAACTCGCTGAAACAGATTCAAATGCTGACAGAGAACGGAAATCCCCGGGAACCGCGATACATTGCTTTTCATAAAGAAAAAGCCTATGTCTGTTCTTATGACGGTACGGTAGCACGTATTGACACGGCTTCGCTTACCATAGACGCTATGACAACAGTGGGACGTAATCCTGACGGAATTTGTGTACAGGATGACAAGTTATATGTTTCCAACTCCGGCGGATTGGACCATGCGTCGGGATTGGGGGTAGACAATACAGTGTCCGTGGTTGACATCGCTACATTCAAGGAAACCGATAAAATTATCGTAGGTCCGAATCCGGGAAAGATTATTGCCGATACGAAAGAAAAAGTCGTTTATGTAGCCACCCGTGGCGAAGATGTAGAAGCCGGAGATTATAATTTCGCAAAAATAGACTGCCGGACAAAGGTAGTCACCCACTATAATGAGAGAGTACAAAACTTTGCTATTGACGGAGAGATTGCTTATCTATATAACTATAATTACAGTACACAAACCGCTTCTATCAAGACATTCAATCTAAAAACAGGAGAAACTGTCCGTGAAAATTTCATTACGGACGGAACCAATATCAGCACTCCTTATGGAATCAATGTCAATCCCTACAGTGGGAATATATATATCACAGACGCTTATGACTACACCGTATATGGAGATTTGCTTTGTTTCAACCAACAAGGACAACTCTTGTTCCGCCTGAATAATATCGGACTGAATCCAAATACAATCGTATTCAGCGACAAGGCTTCCCGAAGCGATATTGATGATACCGGAGAAACAGAAAATTCATTGGCTTTTGCCAATAAGGTATGGGAGTACAGGCCGGCTCCGGGACAATTTATCAATACTACTACATCTGCCTATAAAAATGGATTTACCTATGATGATATACTGAAAGAAGCAACCCGCAAAATACGGCAAAAATCAATCATCACTTTAGGAGGATTCGGCGGTTACATTGTTCTGGGTTTCCCGCAATCAATCCCGAACGTAGAAGGAGAGTATGATTTCAAGATAAAAGGAAATGCTTATTACAATCTGAAAACAGAAACAGGAAAATTAGGGGGAAGCGCCGAACCGGGTATCGTATTTGTATCTAAAGATGTAAATGGCAATGGAGAACCCGATGATGAGTGGTATGAGCTGGCCGGAAGCGAATACGGGAAAGATACGGAGACCCGTGGATATGAGATCACTTATTATCGACCGGAACCGGCAAACCAGAATGTCTCTTGGAAAGACAATCAAGGAAACGAAGGTGAAATCCTCCGGAACAGCTTTCATAATCAAGAGTCCTATTATCCTGTATGGATACAGGAAAATGAAATAACATTCCGGGGAACACGCTTAAAGGACAATGCTGTTCCGGAAAATGGATTATGGGTAGGATATTGCTATCCGTGGGGATATGCCGACAATCATCGCAATGATAAAGAAGGCAGTAATTTTAAAATAGACTGGGCAATAGACAGCAATGGAGAATCCATCGTTTTGGATTGTATAGACTTTGTGAAAATCATGACTGCCGTCAATCAAGACGCAGGGCAAATGGGAGAAATATCGACAGAAGTAACAACTGTCGAAAACCTGCATTTCAAGAATTAATCAATAAAACAATTAATAACTAAAAATTAAAAAAGGACATGAAGAAATTATCTTTATTACTACTGTTGTCAGTATTTGTATTTTGCAGTTGCGGGGATGATGACGATGATGTAAAAAACGAAGTGGTCGTTAGTTTTGAGAATCTATTGACCGAGGAAAACAGTCAATTTATCGCAGACGGTACTCCCAACAATCAGGCATTCCAAGAAACTGATTTCAAAGATCCTAAAAACTTAATTAATTTCAACCACTATTATGCCGACTGGGGTTCCGGTTATAGTTTTGCCGGATTTTCTTATATGAATATAACAGATAATCAAACAGCCAATAGTCCTGCACCAATAACAGGTAAAGCTAAAATTGGTAGTGTGTATATTGGTGTAGACAGTACCGACGGAGAATATGGAACTCCAGCAATTCTGACCATATTAGATACTAACTATAAATTAAAAGGAACCTGGATAGCAAACAGTACATGGGCATACATGGGTATGATACAAGGAGACGGTTATGCAAGGGCTTTCAAGGCGGGAGATTGGTATAAAGTTACAGCAACAGGATACGATGAAGCTGGTAATGAAACAGGAAAAGCAGAAATCTTATTAGCAAATTATAAGACCGATAATGACCTTCCTGTTAAAGAATGGATATGGTTTGACCTAACCCCGCTCCAAAATGCTGTAAAAGTTAAATTTATACCCGACTCTAGTGATAAAAATGAATATGGTATAAAAACTGCTGCCTATTTCTGTCTTGACGGCATCACGTTAATTGAGAAATAAAACAATCATTCTGTCCGTCTGGCGCACTAAGTTACAGACTTAACAAGAAAGATAAGTGACCAAAGATAAACGGTGAACAATTTGTGGAGACTCCACTCATTGCTCACCGTTATTTTTTATAGAATACATAGTCCGCGTCAACACGAAGTCCATGTCAACACAAAGTCCTCACAGATACGATACCCCACAGAAAAGAGTGACTGCCCTTCCGTCGCATATTCTCTAACCTGAAAAGTGCCTTCCTTTTGAGGAATAAAATGCGATAAACAAAGTTTCCGCAAATCAGCATCGGCATTCTTCATGCATTTGAAAACCGTTTCCTTTGCCGACCAGTGCAACAGTCCCCCCCACGTAGTATCTCCCTGATAAGCCTCTACCTGCTCATCCGGACGAATAAAACGATCGAAAACTTTATGTACCCGTTTGCCATATTGTTCAATATCAATGCCAACAGGAGTTTTGGGATTAAGAATCACCGCCACATACCCTTTCGTATGCGAAATACTGATAAAAAAGGAATCATCAGTCAGAAACGGTTTGCCTTCCAAGGAATAACCTATTTGCTTATCTTCTTTCAACATAAAGTACAATAAGACACGGACAGACAACCACTCTATCTTTCTCCGTTCGGAAGCAAATTGCAAAAGTTCCTGTTCACAACAGACCCTGCGCGCATCAGGTAAAAGAGCCAGCAATGCCTCCAGTGATTCCTCCACCTTCCAGACAGCCCATTGTGTATCATTCGTTTTATCTTGCAGAAATAATCCCATTTTACTCTTTGTCTTCCGCCCCTTCCGTTTCTTCTTTCGGCAGGATCGTAAACTTCACCTTTAAAATACGGCGGCTGTCCATTTCCAGCACTTCAAACTCATAATTATGATAAGTCACCTTCTCATGCAATGCGGGAAATTCACCTTTAATCTCAAGCAACATCCCTGCCAGTGTATCGGCATCCCCTACCACTCTCTCAAACTCATCTTCGTCCACTTTCGCAATCTTGTAAAAGTCCGTAAGCTGAGTCTTAGCTTCAAATATCCAAGTATGGTCATTCAACACGACATACGTGCGTTCCTCATCATCATATTCATCATGTATCTCACCAACAATTTCTTCAATGATATCCTCCATTGTCACCAGTCCGGAAGTACCTCCGAACTCATCCACAACGATAGCAATATGAATCTTGTTCGCCTGAAAATCACGAAGCAAATCATCAATCATCTTTGTCTCCGGCACAAAATAAGCAGGCCGGATCAATGATTGCCAACGAAAGTTATCTCCTTTGTTCACGTGCGGCAGAAGGTCTTTAATATACAACACCCCTTTTATATTATCCCGCGAACCGGAATAAATAGGAATACGCGAATAAGCATTTTCAATGATACACTGCATCACCTCCTTGAAAGGGGTACGGATATCCAGATCGACCATATCCAGGCGCGACGTCATTACCTCCTTTACCGTTTCGCCACCAAAACGGATAATCCCTTCCAGAATATTATTCTCCTCGGAGATTTCCGCCTTATCCGTCAACTCCAGTGCATGCGACAGTTCATCTACGGAAATATTATGATTCTTCTTGGCGAAGTGCTTGTTCAGGAAAGTAGTAGAGCGCACCAAGACAGAAGCAATCGGATAGAATACCTTTTCCAAGGCATAAATCCCCGGTGCGGAGAAACGGCAGAAAGCCAACGTCTTCTGCGCCGAATAAATCTTCGGCATGATTTCACCGAACAACAGCAGTAAGAAAGTAAGAATAACAGTCAATATCAGGAACTCTGCCAACGGAGAATGGAATACAAACACATTCATAAAGAAGAAATTGCAGAGCATGATAATGGTTACGTTCACAAAATTATTAGTAATCAATATCGTTGCCAACAAACGTTCGGAATCATCCAGAAGAAAGCTTATCTTTTCGTCAGCAGGATGTTTGCGTTCGTCAATATCATTCTTGTCCGAGGGAGAAAGCGAGAAAAAAGCTATTTCTGAAGCCGAAGCAAAGCCGGAAGCAAGCAGGAGCACACCAGCCAGCACTATGGCAATAATAGCAGAGATAGAAGGAGTGTTTACGGTAATACCGTTGAAAATATCAGCCAATTGGCTTAAATAACCATCTGAGTCCAAAGAGTATATATTTTAGTTAAACAAAAGACAATGTGCCAATCAGCTTTTATAAACCAGTTGGCACACTGTCACAGTATTTAGAACGGCAAATCATCTGCCGGGTTATCTTGTACAGGTTGCGCCTGCGACTGCTGCGGCTGTTGGTTTTGTTGCATTTGCTGCGGCTGTTGTGACGGTGTTGCAGCCCCCTGTTGTGCAGAAGTACCCGCACCTTGGCCGGCCCCTTTCGGGGTCAACATTTCCATATTGTCCACATAAATCTCGGTGATATAGCGCATAGCTCCCGACTGGTCGCTGTAAGAGCGAGTTCTGATCTTTCCTTCCAGATACAGTTTGTCACCTTTGTGTACATACTTATCCACGATTTCAGCCAGACGGTTGGATGCTACAATATTATGCCATTCAGTTCTTTCGGGAATCTGCGTACCATTTTGCAATGTATATCCGCGATCGGTCGTAGCCAACGGAAAAGTTGCCACTGCCGACCCCGTATCAAAGTATTTCACCCGTGGATCTTGTCCCACGTTACCTATCAATATCACTCTGTTCACTGACATATATGTATCAAGTTTATCATTCTTTAATTCAAATCTGCTGCCAAAATTAAACAGAATAACAATAGAATGCAAGGATTGTTGTAACTTTTATTTCGAATCGACATACTTCTCAATAAAAGCGTGCACCAATCTGGGGACGGCATATTGCCCCAGTTCCTCCGCCTTTATTTTCCGATAGTTACCGAAAGAAGCCGACTCTGCGGGCAGAGTCACCTCATAGAAATTAGCATAAATCACCCGATGAGACAGCACGTGCTTCACCTCTCTGCAAACCGAACGCACCACGACCGGTTTCTCCCCCTCTGCCACTAACTCCCTAAATTCGGGTAAAGCCAGAAACTCCTCCTCCGACAAAGCAACCGAAGTCTCTATCAACGGCAATTCAAACAAATTCTTCCAAATATCATCCGCCGTCCGTTTATTTATAAAGGTATACGCGCCCGCACGTACATAAATATAATTAAAGTAACGATTCGTTGTCTTCGTCTTGTGCTGCTTCACCGGCAGTTGTGCCACCCTTCCCGCAGAAAGTGCCGAACAACTCTCCGCCAACGGGCAAAACAGGCAGTCAGGCGATTGTGGCGTACACTGTACCGCACCGAAATCCATAATCCCCTGATTGTAAAGAGCCGGCTGCTTCCTGTCCAGCATTTCATCCGCCAAGGCAGCAAACAACTTCTTCCCTTCCGTCGAATCAATCGGCGTATCAACACCGAAATAACGGGAAAGCACCCGATACACATTGCCGTCCACCACCGCATAAGGCATTCCATAGGCAAAGGAACAGATAGCCGCTGCCGTATACTCTCCCACCCCTTTCAGAGCAAGTACTTCCGGATATGTCTTAGGGAAAACACCGTTCATGCTTTTCGCCGCCGCATGAAGATTACGGGCACGCGAATAATATCCCAACCCCTGCCAGAACTTCATCACCTCATCCTCGTCCGCATCCGCCAGGCTCTGCACATCAGGAAAACGCTTGATAAACCGTAGAAAATAATCGTAGCCTTGCGCCACGCGTGTCTGCTGAAGAATAATTTCGGAAATCCATATCAGATAAGGATCCGAAGATTCCCGCCAGGGCAATTCTCGTTTATTCTCCTTATACCAGTCTATAATTGCTTTACTAAAAATATTCATTCCCATATCGGTTGTTCGTCTTACATTTATCTTGCAAATACTATCCAAAAGCAGTACAAAAGTAACTCTTTTGACTCTAAGAAAACTTAATGCCTCCACTTTTTTAGAAAAATGTGCAGAATATATTTTTTTAGCAGACCAAAAAGCTATATATTTGCAGTCCAAAAAATTAGCAAAAACCTAGTAATAATATTTTTTTTAAGGAAAAATGACTAAAGCAGATATTGTAAACGAGATTACAAAGAAAACCGGTATTGACAAGACAACCGTTCTTACAACAGTTGAAGCATTCATGGATGCCGTAAAAGATTCGTTGTCTAACGATGAGAATGTATACCTTCGTGGATTTGGTAGCTTCGTGGTGAAGAAAAGAGCTCAGAAGACTGCTCGCAACATTTCCAAGAATACTACTATCATCATCCCCGAGCACAACATTCCGGCTTTCAAACCGGCTAAGACATTTACAATCTCAGTAAAAAAATAAATTTAACAAGAGTATTAACCCATAAAATGTGAAGCTATGCCAAGCGGAAAGAAGAAAAAAAGACATAAAATGTCTACGCACAAGCGTAAAAAAAGACTAAGAAAGAACAGACATAAAAGCAAAAAATAATTTTTAAGTCTGGATCACACAGAAATAAAGAACAAACTTGCGAAGCTCGATGTCTTTCAAGTTTGTTCTTTGTTTAAGTAGCTAACCCAAAATGAACAATTTGTCAAAAAAGTTGTTCATAGTAAATGAGATTCAATCAATAATAAGGAAACAAACAGTGACAAGTGAACTAGTAGTTGACGTACAACCCAAAGAGGTCTCTATCGCTCTTCTCGAAGATAAGAGTCTGGTGGAACTTCAAAGCGAAGGGAGAAACATTTCTTTCTCCGTGGGCAATATGTATTTGGGACGTATCAAGAAATTGATGCCCGGTCTGAATGCATGTTTCGTGGACGTCGGTTACGAGAAAGACGCTTTCCTTCATTATCTTGACCTGGGTCCTCAATTTAACTCACTCGAAAAGTTTATAAAGCAGACTTTAAGCGACAAGAAGAAGCTGACTTCTATCAGCAAAGCAACCCTACTTCCCGATCTTGACAAGGACGGAACCGTATCCAACACACTCAAGGTGGGACAAGAAGTAGTGGTGCAAATCGTAAAGGAACCTATCTCCACCAAGGGACCGCGACTGACGTCCGAGATTTCATTTGCCGGACGCTACCTCGTACTTATCCCTTTCAATGACAAGGTTTCTGTTTCGCAAAAAATTAAATCGAGCGAAGAACGCGCCCGCCTGAAACAGTTGCTGATGAGCATCAAGCCGAAAAATTTCGGTGTCATCGTCCGCACGGTAGCCGAAGGCAAACGCGTAGCCGAACTCGACGGAGAGCTTAGAGTCCTGGTTAAACATTGGGAAGATGCAATGGCTAAAGTACAGAAAGCCACCAAGTATCCGACGTTGATTTATGAAGAAACCAGTCGCGCCGTAGGTTTGTTGCGCGACCTCTTCAACCCTTCTTTTGAGAATATTCACGTCAACGACGAGGCTGTGTACAACGAAATCAAAGACTATGTATCACTGATCGCGCCCGACCGGGCAAACATCGTGAAACTGTACAAAGGCCAGCTTCCCATTTACGACAATTTCGGTATCACCAAGCAGATTAAATCATCGTTTGGTAAAACAGTCTCTTACAAGAGTGGTGCCTATCTGATTATTGAGCACACTGAGGCGCTTCACGTAGTAGACGTGAACAGCGGTAACCGCACCAAGAATGCCAACGGGCAGGAAGGTAACGCACTCGAAGTAAACCTGGGAGCCGCCGACGAGCTGGCTCGCCAACTGCGATTAAGAGATATGGGTGGTATCATTGTCGTAGACTTCATCGACATGAATGAAGCCGAAAACCGTCAGAAGCTTTATGAACGGATGTGTGCCAATATGCAGAAAGACAGGGCACGGCATAATATTCTGCCGCTCAGCAAATTTGGGCTGATGCAGATTACACGCCAGCGTGTGCGTCCGGCTATGGACGTCAACACGACCGAAATTTGTCCTACCTGCTTCGGAAAAGGCACTATCAAGTCGTCCATTCTCTTTACGGACACTTTGGAGAGTAAAATTGATTATCTGGTCAACAAACTGAAGGTTAAGAAATTCTCGTTACACGTCCATCCGTATGTTGCCGCCTACATCAATCAGGGACTCGTTTCCCTGAAACGGAAATGGCAGATGAAATACGGATTCGGTATCAAGGTTATTCCAAGTCAGAAACTCGCTTTCTTACAATATGTGTTCTATGATACACATGGAGAAGAAATCGACATGAAGGAAGAAATCGAAATCAAATAGACAGAAAAGGCGGCTCGTGGGAAACGGGTCGCCTTTTTGTTTCTATCATTCCAATTTTTCAATTTCTTCGGTTGTAAGTCCGGTACATTCCGAAATTAGTTCGAGAGAAAGACCTTTGGATTTCATGATACGGGCTGTTACTTCCTTTTCTTTCTGCATCCCCTTCTGCATCCCCTTCTTTTCAGCAAAATCCAGCGTATTGAAATAGTCATTGTAGACTTTCCATTCTTCTTCGTACTGTGCTCTTTCTTCCTGGGTCATATTTGCTTTGGAAGCCAGCTTTTCCAGTCGTTCGAAGACGGCTTTTCGTGCCTTAAAAGGCATTCTGTCAAATGTATCCATATGCTTTAATATATAAATCCAGCGTTCAAAATCCGTATTGCATTCATCCTCTTCTTTATTAAAGTTTGGCAATTCGATAAAGATTTGCCGAAACTTGTCATTAAAGAGCTTTCCTGTAGCCCGGTCGGATAAGACAACATCTGTCCTTATCGTTGCAGGCATGTCCTTGTCCATTACAAAGTTCATGAAGAACACTCCATATACAGCATCCAACCGGAATAACTCCTTTTCTACCTCTCTGCCGAATAAAAACTTAAAGCCGTAATCGGTAAAGGGATTAATAAATCTTCCCATTATACGTGTTGATTGTGTATCTTACAACAAAGATAAGGCTTTTTTGTTGAATAAGAACTGGTTGGAATAAAAAATGAGTTGTTCACAAAGAACATTTTTCCTTTAGAATAAGAGAGAAACAGCTATTACGACGAAAAGCCCGGACTTTTGATATCCTTAAAAACATCCACTCTGTTTATAGGGGAAATCATGACCGGCAAATAATACCGATGCAATGAGAGAGATGCATTAAGAACCATAATAGAGGATGCCTGTGGGAAATTAGGAAAGGCATCCTCTGTGGGAAACAGCAAAGACATACTTTCACAAGCACCTCATTTGCTGTAAAATCTTCACTCTCAGGTGAAGAAAGGGTCTATTGCAAAAGTTCGGACTTTCACAAGTTCGGACTTCTTAACGTTCTTCAGCCACGCAAATACTTACCCGGTTTTCCTCCGGAGTAGTATAAGGTTGAACGGTATCACCTTTATAATCAACTGTTATCCTATCAGCAGCAACACCTTTCGCTTTCAGGATTTCAGCAACATTATTTGCACGTTTCTTTGACAATTCACCGTTAATCCGAGAATTACCGGTATCAGCATCTGCATAACCTGTCACAGTAACCTTAGCAGCAGGATGTTTCTCAAGATATTCTATCAAAGAAGATATTTTAATCATCTGATCATCTTGTATCTTTGCAGAATTCAGAGCAAAGAAAATACTCTTCTTCATCGGTTCAATTACCGCTTTCTTTTCAGGTTGTTCTTTTTCTATTACAGGCGTAGTTTTTGGCTGTTCCACTGCCACAGGTTCCGGTTCATAATACACCGGTGCCGTTCGAGTATAGCTTTTGCCTAATTTAATACTCAAACCTACAAAAGCATTAATCTGCCAGTCACAATTACCGGCTTTCTTTGAGTTAAACTTATCAGAAAGCAAATTAGCGTTACCTTCGATATTAATAGACAGCCGATCATTCAAACGAAGATCACAACCAAGCCCTAAACGACCGGCAACAAGATTCTTACTGCCCTGCCAAAGATATTCCATTTGATAAGTTTTTGTATCCAATGCATTCGCTTCATCATTATCAAACGCATGATTCAAACCTACACCGACAAAAAGATAACCATTGAATATTCGTTTAGGATTGAAGCCGCAGAATAGAGTACTCAGGTCGGTCATAAAATCAACATTTCCCTGAAGATATTTATATTGGTAGTCCTGCTCCGGATTAACCCATCCATCTTTTGCCTGCCAACCACTCACACCAACACGTGCACCAAATGCAGGAGCAAACTTATAACCCACGTTGAGAGCAGCAGCCGGAGATACAAGATCGGTAAATTTAGCTTCACCAATAGTATGAGCAGCCCCTATTTGTGCCTGAATGAACCAATGCGGCTTGAAAGTTATTTTTTCAGGTTCTTTTATGCGTTGTTCTTGATTCTGAGCAAAGATCATTGTGCTGGATAGGGCCAGCAATCCTATAAATAAACTCTTTCTCATAAACGTTCATTATTTGATTAATAAGAAGAGAGTGCACTATAAGAGTACACTCTCTCTCAAATATATAACTTCAGTTATTATTCAACCGGGAACTCATCAGCATTCCATGCCTTGATAGTAAACTTACCGGTAAGTTTTCCTCCACCAAGAACCGGACTTGTTTCTGTACAGTCCGTAATAACTTGACTAGGTTTAACCTTACCGTATTCAATTGTGAAGGTTATATCACAAGTTGCATTTTGTCCCTTAGCAAGAGTATTCTGTCCTTCAAGATTCCATGTCACTGTTCCGTCTGCATTCAGAGTAAACTTATTTTTCCATTGAGTCGGAATGACACTACCCTTAGCCAGATTAATAGTAACATTAGCTGACTTACCCAGAATCTTCTCACCAGCCGTAGTTAGAGCACCGTCTTTATACAACTCAACAGAAGAATCTTTAGAAGATGTAATAGTGATATACTTCTTCAAATCTTCAGTAGTATATGCTTCTGTTCCATCCTTTACATTTATAATATTCTTACTCAAAGAAACCTTGGCCGGATTAACGAACTTCACATTTACCGTACCGGCTTCAATCTTATCATTATTGCAAAGTACTGCGTACACTTTTACAGGAACAATAACTTCTTCTTCGTTAGTCAACTGTTTTGTAAGTACAATCCAATCAAGATTAGTACCATGAGTTGCACACCATTCGCTACCCAGTACAGCAACAGGATCACCTGTTTCAGGATCAACGATATCTAACTCATAGTCAGCAGCAAATTCTCCAAGATCAATAGCCTCATTCAAATCAAGATACAAAGCTGCACCATTATCTGTTTCCTTGCTACCTTTACAAATTGCAAATCCGTTTTCCCAAGCCTGAGTAATACGATAATCATTAACATCCTTAATTCCGCCATTTGCTAATGTAGGATAGTTCTGTACCTTTACAACATAAGGAATAGCAACATATACCGGATATTGACGATATTGAGAAGAAGCTGCGGCAGCTGCATCCGTTTTCTTGTATACGCCGTAGAAAGTATAAGTACCATCCTCTGTAATCTTACTAATAGCATTCTCGTCAATATCAAATACTACCTGACGATTATCTGCATTATCTTCAGCGCCGGCAAGTTCCGTTATTGAAGTTATATTAGTACTCTTGAATTCCTCAGGAACGTTAGCCTGATCTGTTACAAATTCATAGATATTAGCAAATTCTTCTTTTGACAGTGCATTCAAGCCGAGTTCAGAACCAATATTCGGATATACTTGAGTACTCATGTACTTCACAGTCGTCGTATAATTCAACGCAGGATCAACGAAGCACTCCCAGTCAACAGTCTTAGTTTCTGAAACCGGTGCTTTGTAATTCTTGCTCACTGTCCATTCATTGCCAACATATAAGAATTTAATATAAGCTACAGCTACTACAGCATTACCATTGTTAGTATCCTTTACAGTAGCTTTCACTATCGGAGTTTTTCCGATGCATGACATATTAACACCTTCGTAGTTGACAGCTTTCAATGTAGAGCCTTCCAACGTTGCATAGTTAATCTGGTCTGTTCCATTTACATCGTACTCACACAGTACATATTCAATTGAAAGTTTCTTAGCAGCCAAATTAACAACTTCACTTTCGCCAGCTTTTGTCATAGCAACAGCTACATATTCATTCAAATCAACACCAGCAATAGCTTCGTTATATTGTAGCGCTTGAACCAAATGGGCATTAGCGGGGGCTGCTACATTATTCGCATCAATTGCTGCATCCTGACCTTTGACATCACTCCATTTAGTAGCAAGTTTATCTGTTTCCTTAATAGTTTTGCTTTCAAGTTCGCAATTATCAACTAATGTGAATGACACTTCTTCTTTCTGGTTATATACAGCAAAATAATTAGTTGTAAATGTTTGACCATTAGTAGTAGTCATACGCAAAGCCAACATATCCAATGCTTCAGGATCAGTTTCAGCCTGATTCATATCACCAACGATAGACGCGGTCAAAATACCGTCCTCCATACTAAGAGTTGCAGTAGCACCGATATCAGCTCTAGTAGTATGGTTCGTAGCTTTTTTATACAGTACGGTTGCTCCTTCAGCTCCACCTCTAATTTGAGCTAACGATGCAGAAGCCGGATTAATATAGAAATTCGCTTCGCCCGGGAATGAAGATAATGTTTCATCTCCAGTTGCAGTATAAGTGGTATCAGCCGTCGCTGTTCCAACAACCTTATTATACGAATATGAGCCAAATGCTACAGCTTCAATACCATTATAATAATCTTTCGGAATCCATGAGAAACCTGTGATAGGCAAAACATCCAGAACAGACAAGTGAGTCGTTACATTATCGACAGTGATATCCCAGCCCACTTTTGCGCCATCTACTACATAATCAATAATTGCAACACTTGTTTTATTATGTAATGGCACCGTGACACCTGTTTTTATACAGTTATCCTTGTCCGTCTTCAAACCATACCAGATCACACCGTTCTCATCCATCCAGAACAAGGAAGGATCCAAAGTTGTATCTTCAGTAATAGTATCCTTGTCAGTAAGAGTAAATGACTCGGAAGACGTGCTGCCATCATCCCCCTTCAAAGTAACAGTTACAGTAGTAGTATTGCCCTCTACACTTTTGCTGATCTCCACACTATACTTAGTATTAGTATCTTTGTCAGGAATAGTATAAGTAGTCGGAGTTCCATTTTGATCCGTTACTACTAATTTTCCATCAGCAAAAGACACAGACTTCACATAAGCCAACGATCCAAATTTTGTATTCAAGTCGGCCAATGTTTTTTCGATTGCATCTACACGTTCGCTTAGACCATTGATGTCGTCATCGTAGTCTTTACAAGATGTAAATGTTCCTGTAGTAGACGCTAACAATGCTCCAAACAGGACTGCACTTAAAAACTTTTTGTTCATAATAAAAAAACTTTTAATTTATAAATTAAAAAATAAAAATATAGTCTCTCGATGTCGATTCAAAAATCCCGGATATTGCCCCTTCATTAATTTCTGTAACCTCCTTTTCTTTTTCATTTTGCTTTAAGCCCATAGTTCTTATAATATGAGCACGAAACTTGTTCCCAACGCATTTAGTCCGTTACTGTATAGGTAACGGAGAAACCTTTGCGCCTGCTCTTTTGGAGTAGTCAATACTGAAAAATGATACGATAGATTATGAAAGTTCTTTACCCCTGCTTCTGACAAGCGGCAGAGGGGAGGGAAATCTTTGGCATAATTTAGAAGTTAACAAAGCCCTAATACAAAGAATCCACGTGTTTTATCTGTCCTAGTTCCGCTTTTAAGTAGTTTATTAGAAAAAATGTGTGATTTCGTTTGGTTGTTTTAAGAAATATGCTCATATTTGCACCGTCATTTATTCCCGTTACCTACAGAGTAACAGAATAATAATCAGGCATTTAATCCTATCACAGAACGCTTCACAAAATCAAGAACCTGTTTATTTGCTTCATCAATTTTCTTGCTTCGGAAAGGCTTGAGATATGTCTCTGTTACCGTAATGGAAGAATGTCCCATAGCTTCGGAGATAATACCCGGATGAATTTCGCAATAATAAGCCGTCGTAGCCCAAGTGTGGCGGGCGGTGTACGAGCTTAATTTATCGCCTAGTCCTAATAACTCTCCCAACAACATTAGTTGTTGATTAAAGCTGCGCAACGCCAACTGATATTCCCGATACGCCTCTTTCGTTCCTTCACGGCTTTCCAAAAAAGGAAAGAGATAAGGAGAAGAAGAATCACGGTTCATGTATTTCTTTACCAGAATCATTGCTTCCGGAGTTAACGTCACCGACAGGGGACGGCCTGTTTTACGCCGACGATACGTGATCACATTATCACGCAAATCACTCTTGCGTAGATAAGCAAGATCGACAAACGGCATACCTCGAAGTAGAAACATAAGAATGAAAAATTCTTGTGCACGACGCATATTTGAAGATGCACCCGAAGATTGTGACAGTTTGCAAAAGACCCTTTTCATATCTTCATTACCCAAAGCCCGTTTATGGTCGGCACGAGTTCCCGTATACACCGAACGGAACAGATGCGGAACGTATGGTGCCCGATGAAGATCGACGGCACGATTGTAAACGGCACGAAAAGTGCGCAGATAGGTAGAAACCGTATTCCAACTACACCCACGACTACGAAGATAAACTTCGAACCCTTTTAACCACTCTGAAGTTACCTCATTGAAGGCAAAATCATCTTTCCCACGATAAGCAATAATGGCATTGAGACTGCTGCGATAGACATGAGCAGTTCCAAAGTTTCCCTCCACTTGCAGCCCATGGGCTACTTGCTTCATAAATCCTAATACTTTTGACATCTCACGATTGTTTTTTGATTAATTCGACAATAAAGATACGAGTATTCCCTGAAAAAGAATACCTCATACGAACAAAACGGAATGCAAAGATGTTTTAGAAACAGCTATTACGACGAAAAGCCCGGACTTTCGCAAGCACGGGCTTTTTGTATTCTCAAGACATCCCCCTTTCATAGGGGAAATCATGACCGGCTAATTGTGACCGGTATAATAAGGGAGATGCATTAAGAGTTAGCAAAAGGGATGTCAGTGGAAAATTATTAGGAAGACATCCCTTTTCTTAAGAAGCACAGCATAGAAGGATTGACTTTCACAAGCGAATGGCTTCGTACTGGTGCTTCTCGGCGTTTTCTTCACCACAAGGGCGAAGAAGGGTTTATCTTGTTGATTTCAAAGATATCTCCCGGTCTTTCAGAAAATGAATCCGGGAATCACGAGAGATATCGTCTGATACATCAAAGGCTTATTACCATGCAGGAACTGTAACTGTTACAGTTTTAGCCTCCATAGCACCCCAAGGAGATTTAGGAGTAACTGTTACTTTTACTTCCATTGGTTTTGAACTTACAGACCATTCGGCTGCCGTTGTTGTCAATTTGAGCACGCCGTCAGTAATAGTAGATTCAAAGGAGCCATTATTAGCACCTTCTTCCATTGTATATTCTACACTGAAACCATATATGGTCATAGGCTTATTGTTGCTGTAAATATTCTCAGCAGCTTCCGGCCATATTTTGTTTTCAGCAGCAGTAGCATCCTTCCAAACAAGAGCAGTTTTCAAATCAAGACCTTCTTTTCTCTTTTCTATTGAAGTTACATCATAAGTAAGTTTACCTTGATCTTCCGGTTTTTCTGCACTATATGCAAATGTTCCGTTCAGCTTATCAGCAGGAATTGTCACTGCAATTTCTTTAGAGAATACTTCATGTTCACCGCACTTTCCTGTCAGTGTTACTTTAATAGGATCGCCTTCATAAGATTTAGTTACAGTTACATCACCACTTTCACTTACAGTGACACCCGTAATAGAACTTTCACCGTCAGCAAGAACAGGAGCAAACTTTAAAGTAGCACCGGAACCTAAGCCAGTAAAACTGCTCTCAACAGCTGCATAGTTAGAATAAAGCTCTTTCAGGTTTCTAGTTGCTGTTACAGCTGTATAATTACTTGCCTGAGTACCTTCACCTGTAAATGTACGACCCAGTACTGCTTTACTTCCGTCCCAAGTCTGAGTATTATCTATTAGTTTGAAAGCTGCATCATTTGCATCAGGATAGCTTACCGTTACACCTTTCACTGTTACATTAATGCTCTTGTTACCGTCTTGACTAGTAATTCTAGTAGTAATATCAGTAGCTTCGCATACTGTGCTTGCAGGAACTTTCAAGACAAGAGCACCGCTAGAATTGCCCAACTTAATTGTCTGAGTTTCCGGAACTGCCGCAAATGTACAATTGTTGAAATTATCAACGCCCAATGCTTCCTTTATCTTAGCTACGGCAGCTACGGTAGCACTTTCTGCAGTTACGTCGAGTGTATATGATTTCTCTGCGCCATTCCACAGAAGAGGTAATTGCGCAGCAGCAAGTACAACTTCTTGTGCTTCACCTTCAGTGATCAATTTAACATCTCCATAATCACCAGTATATTCTACTGTTTTTTCAGAAGAAGCACCCAGACCAGACACTGTTATTGTATACGATACTTTCGCCACGTTACTTACTACTGCTGCTTCTTTTGCAGACAACACGCCTGCTTCAGACAATTCAAAATTAGCGGCATTAGTACCTCCCAGAGTTAACTCCATAGGGAACTTATCTGCAGAAATTCCATATTGACTTAGTTTCTTTCTTGTGTCGGCTTCGCCCTCAACATCTCCACTAGCATCTACTGATGAATGAACTGTCAAAGTATAATCACCACCCGTTTTATAGTCGATAGTGTTTCCTTTAACTAATGTTGTCGGCTTTTCTTTCGGAGTCCACTCTACCTCGTCAATATACAGAACATTCTTCACAGCAACGAAATAGTTTGAAGAAATATCATTCAAAGTCTTCGCCTCACCTTCAACCTTATCCGTCAGTGTCAAAGCGATTGCATAGCTAGCTGCTGCCTTACTAGCATCTAAAGTCACCTCAATCAGATTGGCTTCGTCTTCTACAGCTTCAATCTTTGTAATATTGAACAATTCACCTGTAGCACGTGTTTTCACCGTCTGATAATCTACTGCAACATTATATTTAGCAGTTTCCTTTCCAAAATTATCAATCAGTTCCTTCGCTGCACTACTCGGAGATACACGGAATCTCACTTTCACATCGCCACCGCTAATCATCGGTTCCCAATCATTTGCATTATTGTCAGAACCAAACTTAGCATAGAACGTACTAAGCTGAACCAGTCCGTCTGCATATTCCGGTACGTATACGATACTTTGGATCATGCCTTTCAGTGCTGTAATTTCTGCTTCCAATTCTGCTTTCAACTTACCTAATGTAGACTCTACATTTGCCAATTCAGCGTCAATGATGCCTTGTACAGCCTCCTCAAAAGTCTTACCTTCAGGAATTTGGAGTGCAGTCAAAGCATTTTTTGCAGCCACAATCTCATTGATAAGTGCTTCATAGTCTTTAGACTGACCTTCCTCAGTACCTACGTGTGCATTGATAGCTCTCAACAGTTCATCCAAACTGTCCAGTTGTTTTTTGATAACACCGTCTTCTTTAAAGATTTCATTGTAGATTTTATCTACAAAATCCGTCAAAGTCTTTACACCGGTTATTCCGAGGTCTTCAATATGCTCATTCAGTGCTTTACCATTTGATGCAACACCGGCTTGTACAGCTTCGATTACATATTGGGCAATAGCTCCCTTGTTTGCACCTTTATCGTTCAGTGCATTTATAATGCTCTGATTGATGAATTTATCGAAGCTAGTGTTTTCGAAGCCGCTCAAATCCTCAGGATTAGCAATAAACTTATTTTCTGCATCAATCAAAGCCTGAAGAGTTGTCTTCATTCCCTTCAAAGCCTCAATATCTTTATTAATGGCATCAACTGTTGCCTGACTGGCTTTACCGTTTATTAATTCAGTAAGTTCATTCTTAGCTGCTGTCAAGGCATCAGCTACGGTTTTATCACCAGCCGCCAGTTTATCTTCCAAAACTTTAATTTTGGCTTCCAAATCAGTGGCAGTAACTTTGCCGTCAACCAGATCCTGCAAGTCTTTAACCTTCTTTTCCAAAGCTTTCGTTGCCGCATCAACAGCAGCTTTCATGTCTTCCGTGCTCACAGGATTAGTCGATTTAATATTATCGACCTGTTCCTGCAAGCCTTTAATGTCGTCATCATAATCCTTACAACTTGTGACTGTTGTAGTGACTGCAAGCGTCAATGCCCCGAAAAGCATTACCCTAACAAAATTTTTCTTCATAACTACTTAAAAATTACATTAATAATATATTATTAAACACTAAGTTTCAATAATAGACAGCCCGTTACTCTGTAGGTAACGGAGAGACCTTTGCGCCTGCTCTTTTAGAGTAGTCAATACTGAGAAATGATACGATAGATTATGAAAGTTCTTTACCCCTGCTTCTGACGAGCGGCAGAGGGGAGGGAAATCTTATGCAATATTTAGAAGTTAACAAAGCCCTAATACAAAGAATCCACGTGTTTTATCTGTCCTAGTTCCGCTTTTGAGTAGTTTATTGGAAAAAATGTTTGATTTCGTTTGGTTGTTTTAAGAAATATGCTCATATTTGCACCGATATTCAAACCCGTTACCTACGAAGTAACAGACTTACAATCAAGCGCTTACACCTATCACAGAGCGTTTTACAAAATCGAGAACCTGTTTATTTGCTTCATCAATTTTCTTACTCCGGAAAGGTTTGAGATACGTCTCGGTCACTGTAATGGACGAATGTCCCATAGCTTCGGAGATAATGCCCGGGTGAATTTCGCAATAATAAGCCGTTGTAGCCCAGGTATGGCGCGCGGTATAGGAGCTCAATCTATCCTTCAATCCCAAAAACCTTCCCAATAGTTCCAACTGATAATTGAAATGGCGCAATGCCAACTGATATTCCCGATAAGCTTCCGGCGAACCTTCGGCGCTGCGGAGAATAGGGAACAAATAAGGCGAACGCTTATCACGGTTCATATACTTCTGCAAGAGGAACATGGCTTCCGGCGTCAACGTCACCGACAACGGACGACCCGTTTTGCGGCGACGGTAAGTAATGACATCCCCCCGAAGATCGCTCTTCCGCAGGTAAGCCAGATCGACAAAAGGCAATCCCCGAAGCAGGAACATGAGGATAAACAATTCCTGCGCACCCCTCATGCCGGGAGGTATGGCGGCCGACTGCAACAGACGGGCAAACACCTTCTTCATGTCTTCCATATCCAACGCCCGCCGGCGGTCCGCCCGCGTACCTGTATATACGGAACGGAACAGATGCGGCACGTACGGCGCACGATGAAGATCGACGGCCCGATTGTAAACGGCACGCATCGTGCGAAGGTACGTAGACACCGTGTTCCAACTACACCCACGGGCACGAAGGCTACCCTCAAAATGTTTCAGCCACTCCGGAGTTATTTCCCGAAACTCCACGCTTTCCGATTCCTGAAAAACAAGAATCGCATTCAAACTACTTCTATACACATGAGCAGTCCCTAAATTTCCACTCTGCTGCAAATCGGCAGCCACTTGTTTCATAAACGAAGTAAAACTTTCCTTCTTCATCAACAAATAATTTAATTAATAATATTTACTATTCCCACACTTTACTTTAGTAAAACAAAAAAATCAATATATAAAAATTTACATACATAAATTTACAAAAATAAAAACTAAAACTTTCATGTTATTTATCAAATATATTTTCATATATTTGTGCGGTTTTTAAGACAAAAGCCATAATTAAGAAACAATTAAATTGTAAATTTATGAAAAGTAATGAAGTAGCTGACGAAAGCTACAGCATTAACGGTTTCAAGCATTTTTCCGATTTGGCAGTGGCATACTTCCCTCAAATGGCAAGTACATCGTCCGCCAGCAAAAAAATGCGTAATTGTATCAAAGCAAGTAATGCTTTGAGTGAACAACTTGCCGACGCGCACTACACCGACACGACGATCGAGATCAGCCCCGAAATGCAGCTAATCATCTACCGCCATTGGGGACCGCCCCACATTATACTGTCGGTCAAAGTACAGCGCGTAGCAGAAAACAAAAACACGGATAAGAAATAAAAGAAAAATCGAACTATATATTTTTAAATATATCATTTATCTTTTATCGTTTATTATGTATTCCACTTTGCGTTCGGCATTTTTTCCCACAGAAAGATAACTCTCAAACATACAGCTATTTGCAGTAGGAAAAAAGTGTTCCACAAAGTGTTCGTAAAAACGACCGTATTTTTCAACTAAAACAGAGCCTCCGATTCAACCGAACGAAGGCTCTGTTTGTCTGTATCAAAGGCTCTGCCGGACAGAAACGGAGTATCTGTTTCATCATCCCCTCCGGAGAACATCCGCAGAGAGAAAAAACAGTTAGCGGAAGTACATTCGAAGTCCGCAACCGTCCACAGTCATCCACACACCACAACGCCTCTTGCAAGCCATACGCAAAGGGATTACCTTTACCGAAAATTTTAAATAAGCCAAAATGAACAAATTTAATTTCCAAGCCATGACAAAGCATGGTTTTCTCATTATCCCGAAAACCTTATTGCAACAACAGATAGAAAATCCGCACCTGCAAGAGGGAGAGATAGAGGCACTCCTGAAAATTCTGATGAAAGTCAACTATTCGGAAACGCTATACAACGACCGCTGCAACAAGAACTGCCCGTGCAAAAGAGGTGAAAGCCTGTTCAGTTACCGCGACTGGAGCCGCGTTCTCCACTGGTCCACCGGGAAGACTTTCCGCTTCATGCACGGACTTGCCACCCGGGGAATCATCGAAATCATCCCCCACCCCAACAATACATCCCTGCACATACGCGTCGTCGAATATGACAAATGGGTGGGACTGCCCGATGCCGGGAAACAGAAAAAGAAAGCTGTCAACGAGAAGTTCCAACTGTTCTGGAACGAATACCACAGCATCACGCAGCTTCCCAAGGAGAACATCGCCAAGGCGCAACGCGAGTGGAAGAAGCTGAGTGACAAGGAACAACAACTGGCAATCGACAACATCGAAGTATATTATTTCCACCAGACGAACGTCAACTTCCTCCTCCATGCCGGCAGTTATTTATCGAACAAAGCTTTCCTGAACGAATACACCTATTAATGATGAATACCGAAAACAGAGTTTCGCCCCAAGCACCCGAAATAGAGGAAGCGATCCTCGGCGCCTGCCTGATAGAACAGGAAGCCATGCCGCTGGTAGCCGACAAGCTACGCCCCGAAATGTTTTACGTGCTACGCCACCAGATAATCTACGCCGCCATGCTGGCGATGTATCAGGCGGGTACCAAAATCGACATCCTCACCGTGAAAGAGGAACTTTCACACCGCGGAAAGCTCGAAGAAGCGGGCGGTCCGTATGGTATCACCCAACTGAGCAGTAAAGTGGCAAGTTCCGCACACATCGAATACCACATCCGGATTGTGCACGAAAAATACCTGCGGCGCGAAATGATCCTGGGCTTCAACAAACTTCTCGCCTGTTCGCTGGACGAAACCATGGATATCGACGACTCGCTGATAGATGCACACAACCTGCTCGACCGCCTGGAGGGTGAGTTCAACCACAACACCCACCTGCGCGACATGGACGCACTGATGAGCGCCGCCATGAGCGAAGCCGAGGGACGTATCGCCAAGAGTACGAACGGAGTGACCGGCATTCCCACCGGACTGACGGATCTGGACCGCATGACGTCCGGACTCCAGAACAGTGATCTAATAGTACTTGCCGCCCGTCCCGGTGTAGGGAAAACCGGCATGGCATTGCATCTGGCACGGAACGCGGCAATGGCAGGATATGCCGTAGCCGTCTACAGTCTTGAGATGCAAGGGGAAAGGCTGGCCGACCGCTGGCTGACGGCAGCCAGTGAGATCAGCGCCCGCCGGTGGCGGTCGGGAACAGTCAGCACGCAGGAACTGGCAGAAGCACACGCCACAGCCGCCGACCTCGCACGTCTCCCGATACACGTAGATGACAGTACATCGGTCAACATGGAACACATCCGTTGCAGCGCCCGGCTGCTGCAAAGCCGGAATGAGTGCAACATGATTATCATCGATTACCTGCAACTATGCGACATGACGACGGGACAAAACAACCGTAACCGAGAGCAGGAAGTGGCGCAAGCCACCCGCAAGGCCAAGCTGCTTGCCAAAGAACTGAATGTGCCTGTGGTGTTGCTCAGCCAGTTGAACCGTGTGTCGGAGGGCCGTCCCGCCGGTCGCCCCGAACTGTCACAACTCCGCGAGAGCGGAGCGATCGAACAGGATGCGGACGTCGTGTTACTACTCTACCGCCCTGCCCTCGCACGCATACCGACCGACCGCGAAAGCGGTTATCCCACCGAAGGGCTCGGCATTATAATCGTAGCCAAACAACGCAACGGGGAAACCGGAAACGCTTATTTCGGGCATAATCCGGAAATGACGAAAATTACGGACTATGTACCGCCATTGGAGTTTCTGCTGAAACATGCAAAGTAAAAGTGATTCCAGTGTGAGACAGATTCAATTTTATACAACAATAATTTTCAATCATCCGTGCCTTGTTTTATTTCAAAAATCAGTATAAAATAAATGGCAAAAGACTTGACTTCTCCTTTCAGATTTTGTATATTTGTAATGTCAATAATGACAGAAAATATTATTACTTAAACCTTAACTTTTTTCAATTATGAACGTATTAGTGGAGCGCTATCAGCGCAGAAAGTATGTGAATCAGGAAGATTCGCAGGTGTTGTATTATGTACGCCAGAAATCGGGTACTGTGAGAGTTATGGACGTCAATAAGCTGGCGGATGCGATCGAGGCGAATTCTTCGCTCACAGCGGGAGATGTGAAGCACGCTATCGAGGCTTTTGTAGAGCAGTTGCGTCTGTCGCTCACGCAGGGCGATAAAGTGAAGATCGACGGATTGGGCACGTTCCACATCACGTTGAGCAGCGAGGGCACGGAGAAGGAGAAAGATTGCACGGTACGCAGTATCCGCCGGGTGAATGTCCGTTTCGTGGCGGACAAGGCGCTGCACCTGGTGAATACCAGCCACACTGCCACCCGAAGTGAGAATAATGTAGATTTCGTCCTTGCGGGGAAGGGCGAAGGCGAAACCGACGGCTCCGATGACGGAAACGGCGGAAATGATAAACCGGGCGGCGGTGGTGTCACTCCCGACCCGTCTGTTTAAAGGTATTCTTCATTAATAAATCACATTCATGTTAGATAAGATTATAGAAATCATTATGACGGTGCTGCCCTTTCTGGGCAGCAGCCGCAAGAAGCGCAAAGTCATGGCGCAGGAGGTAAAAGAGTTCAGCGAACTGGTGAAAGACCAATATACTTTTCTGATGCAGCAATTGGAGAAGGTGTTGAAGGATTATTTTGACCTTAGTTCGAGGGTGAAGGAAATGCATACGGAGATCTTTTCACTGCGGGGACAACTTGCACAGGCGGCAGCCCTGCAATGCAGCAATAAAGATTGTACGCAACGGGCGCTGTGAAAGAGAACGTATGCGACCTATAAAGTTGATAGTAATCCACTGTTCCGCTACACGTGAGGACAGGGAGTTTACGGAATATGACTTGGATATCTGCCACCGCAGGCGGGGATTCAACGGGACGGGATACCATTTTTATATCCGCAAAAATGGGGATATCAAATCGACCCGACCTCTCGAACGCATCGGCGCACACACCCGTGGCTTCAACAAAGAAAGTATCGGTATCTGCTACGAAGGCGGACTCGACTGCAAGGGACATCCCAAAGATACCCGTACCGAATGGCAGAAACATTCGATGCGTGTGCTGATTCTCACTTTATTGAAGGATTACCCGGGCTGCCGCATCTGCGGACATCGCGACCTCAGTCCCGACCTGAACGGAAACGGTGAGATAGAACCGGAAGAATGGATCAAGGCTTGTCCCTGCTTTAATGCTGAAAAGGATTGGGGGAAGGTGTAAACTGAGAAAAGCGCTCTCCTTTCTCTAAAAAGATGAAACAGGAAACTCCAGCTAACCGATTGATAAAGTCGGATTAGTTGGAGTTTCCTGTTTATTCAAAAAGAAATTCTTTCTTTTATTGATTCTTCTTCAAATTTGGTGGTAACTTAACTAGTCGGTGGTATCTCCATTCCCCTCCTTCGGGGAAGGAGGGGTGGCTGAAAGCCGGGGTGGTAGGTGGATACACAATGTTGATAATAACTGACTTACGCATTCACCTACCACCTCCCCCTACGGGGACTCCTCCTTCCCGAAGGAGGAGAATGGAGAATACTATCGACTATCAAATTATTGTTGAATACTATCGACTATCAACTTTCAAATTATTATTTTCCTAATTAAGTTTACCACCAAATTTGAAGAAGCAACCTTTTATTTTGCTTCGAATGCAGTATCAATCAATGCTTTCAGGTTCAGGTAATGGCTTCTGTATATACCACCGGAAGCGCTTGCTGCATTGACAAGGTCTCTCCGGAGATCTGTCAGTTGCCCACGGGCAATGGCAGATGCTTCCGACAGAGAATCGGGCATATACTGATTGGCGTTCGTCTTCGGCTTCTCGAGCATTGCAGTCAATGAGTTGACATAGACTTTCTGCAAGGCACGTTGATTGAGGTCGGGTCTTTTCCCTCCTCTCAGATCATTCCAGATACTCTTTCTCAAATCCTGGAACATCTCAGCGGAAGTGTAGGCTTTCGTACCGTTCATCAACTCGTTAGTTGTCATTTTATCCAATGTGCGGCTGCTAAGCAAGCCTTTCAGTATACCACTCTGCACACTGAAGATAAAACTGGAGGTGTTGACCTGGGCTTTCTCCAACAGTTGGCTATCCATTAGCCAGGTAGGCATGGTGAACAGTTCTTTGTTCAGGAAGGCCATTGCTTTCTTCTGTATCTCTTTCGGCACAAATTCCACTGCTTTCACATCGGTCTGCTCTACCGAAATCGGGGTGCTGTAAATACCGGCAACATTGGTCGCCACGTGTCCCATATACAGAGAGAATTGTCCGGCGACATTACTATATAAAGTTCTTGCTTTCTCGTAACCTTCGTTCGGCTCGTACGTCCACTTTATAATTTCGGGCATGATACGTTTCAGGTTCTTGATACCATATGTACCAGCCAGCATAGCATCGTCTCCCAAGTCTTCGTTCTGGTTGCGGGGATCGTCGCGGTCGCTTTCCGTACCGAAGGTGTAACGCTTGTCTTCTTTCAGCTTACTGATAATCCACTTGTTCATGTGAGGAATTTCATCTTCCGCCGTCTTGAATTCGGGCATCCAGCGATACCCCCACTCGATAGACCAATCGTCATAGATACCGATGCGCGGGAAGATTCCGGCACGTGAGATGCTGTCTTCCGGCTGGGCGATGTAGTTGAAACGTGCGTAGTCCATGATAGACGGGGTGTGGCCATTGGCTTCCACCCATGCTTTGTCTCTCAGTTTCTCTACCGGAACGGTAGCGGAAGAACCGAAGTTATGACGCAAGCCGAGTGTGTGGCCTACTTCATGAGAAGACACGAAGCGTATCAATTCGCCCATGAGTTCATCGTCAAACTGAGGTTTGCGTGCTCCCGGGTCTATGGCTCCGGCCTGTACGATATACCAGTTGTAGAGCAACAACATTACATTGTGATACCAGTTGATATGTGTTTCCAGAATTTCACCGCTGCGGGGATCGTGTACGTGAGGACCGCTTGCGTTCGGAATGTCGGAAGGCTTATAGACGATAGCCGAGTGACGGGCGTCTTCCAAACTCCAGGTAGGATCGTCCGTGGGGGCTTCCTTACCGATAATGGCATTCTTGAATCCGGCTTTCTCGAAGGCTTTCTGCCAGTCGTTGACACCTTGAATCAGGTAGGGAACCCATTTCTTAGGAGTAGCAGGGTCGATGTAAATAACGATCGGTTTCTTGGGTTCTACAAGTTCTCCTCTCAGATATCTTTCTTTGTCCTCGTCTTTCGGTTCGAGACGCCAACGGGTGATATTCGCTTTGTATTTCATACCGTGCGGGTTACCGTCAAAGTCTTTATAGCCGACAGCAAAATAGCCTACGCGGGGGTCATAGAGTCGCGGTTTCATCGGCTCTTTGGGCAGGAGCAGCATAGAGCTGTTCAGTTCGTAAGTCATCGGACCGGTGGAGTTGTAGTATTGAGCAATCATTTTCTCAAGAGCGCTGCCCATAGGCGGTTTCCGTTGGAAGGTGCGCACAGTGCGGATTTCGATATTCTGCGGGAAGGCTTTCAAGGTGTCGATATAGCTGGCGTCGGAGATCATTGAAGTCGCCCCGATATTATCTTTCGCATAGTTGGAGAAAGAGAACATATCATTATCCCTGCGGATAAAGTCGGTCATTTCGATCACATAGTTTTTCGTCAGGCTGTCCTTGCGCATCGTCTTCAGCGGGAAGGTGGCAACGATAGGTTGCACGTTGGAGTTCAGCACTGCCTGATACATTCCCAGTGTATCGGTGGAATGTTCCAGATAAGAGATCTGACGGATAAACAGTTTGTTGTCCCGTCCCAGTTCGAAACGTATCACTTCGTCGCTGATATGGTCGCCCGGATAGCCGGCTTTACGTTTTTGTTTGTCCACCGGGGCCTTTACAATACGGTTGACAATCAGAATATCCCGTCCAAACAGAGAATCGGGGATTTCGAAGAAGTATTTTCCTTCTATACAGTGCACCTTGAAGAAACCGTTCATAGTCTTGGCTTTACCGGTGATCACGCTTGCATAAGGTTGGAAAGGAGATTTCTTGGCTTTCGCTATGGAGTCGGCTTTCGCTTTGTCGACAGCTTCCGTCTTACTGTTTTTCTTTTTCTTCTTTTTAAAGATGTCGGTTGACTGCGCTCCGGCCGTTGGAATCAACATTGCCAGAAGCAACAAAAAGGTAGTTAGTTTTCTCATGTTCTTATTTTTAAGATGTTAGTAACTGCAAAGTTAACTATTCACACGAGCTATCCAAACGATACTTCCTTATTTTTCAGGTTTTTCTTCAAATTTGGTGGTAAAATTAATTAGGAAAATAATAATTTGAAAGTTGATAGTCGATAGTATTCAACAATAATTTGATAGTCGATAGTATTCTCCATTCTCCTCCTTCGGGAAGGAGGAGTCCCCGTAGGGGGAGGTGGTAGGTGAATGCGTAAGTCGGTTATTATCAACATTGTGTATCCACCTACCACCCCGGCTTTCAGCCACCCCTCCTTCCCCGAAGGAGGGGAATGGAGATACCACCGACTAGTTAAATTACCACCAAATTTGAAGAAGCATCATTTTTCAAAGCCAAACGAGAATTTTCTTTTCCGGCTTAAAATTGACGCAGTATGCCATGCCGGCTAATTTCCTTTCCTGTTTCCAACCTTCATCAGAGCAAGCCCGATCACGATCCAGACCATTTCGCGGACACGGGTAATCAGTGCAGCATAAACCCCGTAGGCTCCGGAAAGGGAGAGGCCACCTACGGCAAGTGCAAAGCCTCCTTCACGTCCACCGAGCTGCATCGGCAAGAAGAACAAAAGATTGGCCAACAAGGAGGAAAAGGCGGCAATCAGGCAGCAGTCGGCAAAGCTGACGTTTGTTGTCAGCACATTAAGTATCAGCCAGATCTCAAGGCAACTGACAACACGAGCCGTGTATTCTAGAAAGAGGGCCGAATAAAAAGTACGTTTCTTCTGCCGGTGAAGGAGGGCGATTTGCTTATCTATGTTTTCCAGTTTCTCTTTATGAGTTTCGGCAAAATGAAGTACTTTCTTCTTTAGAAAAGGGAGACGGCTACCCATGCGGATAAAGGCAACTGCCATACCGTGCCGGTAGCCTTTTATAAAAAGGACGGTAACCAGCAGGCAGAATAAAGTGATAGCTCCCAGAATAACGCTCATGACCCACCCTACGGGATAGAGACAGACATACAACAGGACGGAAGTCAGCCAGAAACAAAAGTGGGAGAAGATGTGCATCATCACGTAGAGAATCACCGAAGAGGTAGCCCTTTCGATTCCGATAAAGGGTTTCAGCTCCATAATCCGATAAGGCTCGCCTCCCATGAGCCCGACGGGTGTCACATAATTGAGCGCAAAGCCTGTTACGGTAAATTTATAAAGCCGGGAAAAGGAAAAGCCCGGTTTGCCTCCGCTACGGATGATGATATACCATGACAGCGTATTAATAAGGTAGACAAACAGCCAAAGCAACAAGACCAAGGGCAAATATATTCCTGCACGCTTCAGATTCACCCAAAGTTCCCGATAATCCATATCGAATGTGAATATCATTATCAGGACGGCAATGATGCCAAAAGCGAGGAATATATTGCGGTACTTGTTCTTCACTGCTTCTTATATACCTGTATATTTTACTTTATATACTTATAATACCTGTCAAAGAATCTATTAAATGCCGGAATTTTCATCAGCCCGTATTCAAACACCAGCCAACCGAGTAATGCGCAGGATATACCGAGCAACACATCAATGATGTAGTGGTGACAGGAATAAACAGCCGTTCCCCAAATGCCCAGCATGATAACGGCAAAGAGAGTAATCACATACCACCTGCATTTGCCGATGATAGCATATACCAGAGCCACCACCATATAGGCGGCATGAAGCGAAGGCACTGCGGCAAAAACATTGGCATTGCGCCCGTAGATAGAGTCGAAAATCGTCACACCGAAGAAAGCGTCGAAACGTCCCAGGCCGGCTACGTTGCCCGGAGTGTTCAGTATCGGTTCGAAACCGTAATTAATGGCATACCAGGGGGGAGCAGCAGGATGAATGTAATAACCGGCAAAGCCGATTAAGTTGACCAGCAGAAATACCAACGCAAAGCGGAGATATGTTTTTCTCTGCTTCTTGAAGTACAGGCAAAGACCGAACAGGATAGGCACGGGAACCCAACACAGATAAAAGATGCCGGCAAAGACATCTGCAACCGGCCAATTATGGGCAGCGAAATATTCGCACGGGGTAATCAGGATACCGTTGTCCATGACCCCGAAAAGAGATTTCTCCAGATTGTATAATCCGGCTACATCAATCGGGTTCACTTCGTAATTGGGACAGATACGCATCCAGTCGTAGGAGATTCCGAAAATGGCAAAAGGCAACAGGGCTAATGCAAGTTTACGGGTGGGTAGCCCGGCAAAGAATAAGACCAGATAGAGTGCCACCATTAAGAAATGTTCGGAACGAAGTCCGATGAAGACACCTGTCAGCAAAAGAAAAAGAGCCATAGTGATTACAGTAATCAGGGCTTCATTCTTTGACGGCAGTTCAATAACTATTTTCATTCTAATAAGGTGTTAATATACCAATACTATTTAGCTTTTCGGACAATTATTTCATCATTACCTTATAGCAATGTCTCACACGCGCGAAAGCTGTGATATTGGCAAATACGGCAACGAAAGCCAAAGGTACAATCAGTATCAACATCGGGTCGAAAGCCGTGATATCTTTGAATACACCGCAGAACAACGCTCCCAGACTGGTGAGTACCACACGTTCCGGACGCTGCATGAATCCTACTTTACACTCGATACCTAATCCTTCGGCACGTGCACGAACATAGCTCACCATTAACGAACCGATCAATGCCACAAACGCAATCAGGGCATAAAAGAAATAATCTTTCATCGACAGGTAGTAGCAGATACCGAAAAATGTCATCAGTTCGCTGTAACGGTCGAGCACCGAATCATAGAGTGCACCGAATTTGGAACTCATGTTTCCCAACCGCGCCACACGACCGTCCATCATATCGAACAATCCGGCAAACAGAATAACACCTCCCGCCCAACCGACGATAGCAAGGTCATTCCGGCCGCCACAGATACCGGCATAGACAAACATTCCTGCTGCCACCACGTTCAGGATAAATCCGGTTGTAGTGATAAAATTGGGAGTGATTCCGATTTTAATCATTCCGTGTATCAAAGGATTGATAATCTTATAAATCAACTGTTGCAAATAATCTCTGTAATTCATATTGTGTCTAAATCTGTTTTTATCTAAATCTTCTGTTTTTATTTCAATCTCTTTTTCTGAACAAACTTCCTATGTTTATATTCCGGTATACAAAAAAGCGGTGCATATTATAATTCCAGAATAATGCGACGATAACCGCTACCGCCATTTTGGGGATAATGAAAAAGTCGCCGAAATACTGACTGAGCGTATCGCGCACCCAAGGAATCTTTGCCAATGATTCCGTCAGCGCATACGTTCCCCACGTGTTCAGCCAGATGCTGCATACCCACACAAGGATAAACTTTACAGCAACGTTCGTTTTCTTTCCTGTCGATTTAAAGGTCCATTTATAATTAATTACGCAATTGACAATTCCTCCGTATACAGCCCCTGCGAGGGTAGCATATACATAGTAGACTTCAAACAGCCTCACCAGAAGAATTGTAACCAGAAAGTCTGCAATAGTTGCCATTTGAGCCGAAAGCTGCGCCCTCAAAAACATGAAGAAGCCACCCTTCTGGGAAATCATCCGTGCAACTTTTCTCAGCCAATCACACATCTTACTCCTGCTAACAAGATAAAACTATATACCCCTGCCAGTATATCATCCATCATCACACCTACCCCACCTCTGAGACTCTCCATTTTGCGGATGCCCAATGGCTTGGCAATGTCGAATGCACGGAACAGGACGAAAGCCGCCACCACATACCATATCCATTTGTCATTGTCGGGAACGGCAAGCAATGGTATCCACACTCCGACCATTTCATCCACCACTACACGCGAAGGATCTTCCCCCCAACAAGCCTCCAGCTTATCGGCAGCCCAGATCCCGGCGAAAGTAAACACAATCACCAACGCGGCAGTAATCCATAAGACAACAGAAAAAGGGAGCAGAAGATAAAGTGCAATCCAGATGATAGAAGCCAGCAACGCCCCGGCGGTACCGGGAGCAAAAGGAGAAAAACCGGAGCCAAAGCCCGTGCCTATCAATACAGGTAGAAAAGGAGCTTTCTTCATTAAATTACAAGTTACTAATTAAAAAGTTGAGGTTGAGCATCCACCCGTCTTTTCAGTAAGGCAAACCTCAATCTCAACTTTATTATTCTTGGTTCCTGATTAAGCTAAGTAATCGGGTTCTTTTTCGCCAATCATGTTACGCAATGTCTGTTTTACCATTCTCCATTGAGTAAACAAGTCATGTTCGGGTTGGTGTTCGAAGTCGTGCATCGGGCTCTTGCAGAAGAATGACAACCAAGTCTGGATGCCGCACATACCTGCACGCATAGCCAAGTCACTGAACAATACCAGGTCGAGCGCGATAGGAGCAGCGAGGATAGAGTCACGGCAAAGGAAGTTTACCTTGATTTCCATAGGATAGCCCATCCAACCGAAGATGTCGATGTTGTCCCATGCCTCTTTGTTGTCCTTGCGGGGAGGATAGTAGTTGATACGTACTTTATGATAAACGTCTCCGTAGAGATCAGGATATTTTTCGGGTTCAAAGATCGTGTCGATTACAGACAGTTTGCTGACTTCTTTTGTCTTGAAGTTGTCCGGATCATCAAGCACTTCGCCGTCGCGGTTACCGAGAATGTTGGTAGAGAACCAGCCGTTCACACCCAGCATACGGGTCTTGAACATCGGAGCCAATACGGTTTTCATCAGTGTCTGACCGCTCTTGAAGTCTTTTCCTGCGATAGGTACATTCTTCTGCTTGGAGAATTCCCACATAGCCGGAGTGTCTACACACAGGTTAGGAGCACCCATTACGAACGGAGCGCCTTCTGCGATAGCAGCGTATGCATAGCACATACTCGGAGAGATCACTTCTGTGTTGTTGTCCTTCATCGCTTTTTCCAAAGCAGCGAGTGACATGTGTTCGTCTGACAACGGAATGTAGATTTCAGTACTTGCAGCCCAAAGTACCACAATGCGTTCACAGTTATTGGCAGCCTTGAAGTCGCGGATGTCCTGACGCAGTTGCTCTACCATTTCCCAACGGGTAGCAGCTTTCTTGATGTGCGTACCGTTCAGACGTTTTGCCCAATTGTGGTCGAAAGCAGCCGGCATAGGCTTGATAGCTTCCAATTCGTCTTTCACTCCGTTCAGGTCCTTTTCTTTCAGAACCTCAGCGTACATAGCAGCTTCGTATGCATTATCCGGGAAAATGTCCCAACCTCCGAAAACAATGTCGTTCAAATCCGTCAAGGGCACAACGTCCTTGATGAGTTTTTCTTCGTTGTTTTCCATGCGCATTGTGGCTAACTGGGTAATAGATCCTATCGGTTTTGCCAGTCCCTTACGAGAGGCTAGTGTACCTACAATCATTGTGGTGGCAACCGCACCACCGACTCCAACTACCAACACACCGAGGCGTCCGGTAGCGGGTTTAATTTCTTGTTTCATTTCTATTCTATTAAAATTAAACTAAAATTGATGCAAAAATAAGATTAATTAATTACTAATACAGTCTTTATTTGTCATATAAACATTGCAATTAGCAGGATTTAACTTTTAAAAGGTCATGTGGAGACTTATTCTCAAACCGGACTTGTCTATTCCGGGTGAATCACGGTAGGTAAGCCTCCAGACGTAATCCAAGCGTAATACCTTAAATATGTTTTCGATACCTACGCCCACTTCCACGTAAGGCGTTTTCCCCATGGCACGGGTATCCGCTATCGGAAAAGCAAACAATCCGTCGCTCAATTCCGGATTATTCTTATCGCTCAAATGACCATACAATCCCCGGCATGAAACGATTTCACGCCATTTCAGTTTTTTCAACAACGGGATACGGTTGAACAGCCAGCCGTTGAGGAAATAAGTGACGTCCCAAGAGAAATATTCATCATTCATAAACTCCATGGCATTCATCAATGAATAGGATTCGGGCTGAATGGTATAGGAAAGGTTGGCATTAGGCATTATCAGCAACGGGAAAGGCACTTTGTCCCATACTTTTCCAGCTTTCAGTATGACGTCCGTATAGCCGAAGGCGGAGAACCAGAAACGCTTCTGCACTCCCGCTTCGGTATGGTTGTAGGTGTAATCGCTTCCCAGCACTCCCTTTCCGGCAATGGTATGGGAGAGCGTGAACACCGGAGCATCCAGCGACACGGGGAAACGGTTCCACTGCGTCTGGAAGAACTTCTCATTCGGAGCATAGCGCAGTTTCAATTCGGCCGCACTGGTGGAGTATTCTTTGACCGGAGTCAGCACATCACCTTCTTTCTGAAGAAAGGGAATCAGGTAGGAGGACTCGTCTGTCCGACGACGTGCCGTCAGTTGGAAGGAGAAACCTGAGTAGAACTCGTTGGTATAGGTCAACTCGGCTTGCCGGAAATAACCGATGCGATCGTCTTTCTCGCGTTTCAGGGCAAGGAATACGTTATCTTTACTTGTGTAGAGATAGTTCTGCCCATATTGATTGACGTCTGACTCGTAACGTAGTTTTAACGAGTGGATAGGAAATTCGTTGGCGTACTCTTTCTTTTTCTTGAAAGAGTATTCCAGTTCCGCCAGTCCTTTCACCCGTTCGTCCTTGAAGCCGTAGGCGATGTAACCTTTACCGAAAAGGTGCGGATTGAGCCATGCGGTAGTCATTCCTCCGGCACGGAGACGGGGACCTTCGAGCGTGTTACCGCTAATGGTGGCATTCATCGGGCCGATATAGAAAAGAGGGGCTTCTTTGGAAGTAGGAATGTATCCGGTAAAGAGGATAGAGAGAATCTTCTCCGTCCAGTAGTAAACCGGATAACCGCGCAGTTGCGTCATCAGCTTGTCCACGGAGTTCTCCTGTTCGGAGATAGCGGCTTGCGGACGGTTCTCCGCCCAGAAGGTTGCGGGACGGGACAGGGCTTCCGTTTCTTCAATGATACGCTCCGGCTTGGCGAAGGCTTTGTCCGCTTCGGCAGTGGGAGTAAATGTATAGTTCGTATAATCCGCTACGCGACGGGCAAAGATACCGTCCTGTCCTTCGGTCAGCTTGAATTCTACGGTAATACTTTCGTGGTCGAGCAGGCGCGTACCGTCTTCGGCACGTTTAAATTCCTGTTCGAGCAACATATAATCGACAAAGTTCAGGTTTATCTTTTTCGGGAAATTGAATACGGCACGCTTCACGAAATAGGTGGAGTCGAGTGTCACATACAGGTGTCCGTTAAAGCCGAAAGATTCTGAGTTAAAGGGAGTGAAGGCAAGGTCTACGCATTGTTCACCTGCTATCTGCAAGGTGTCCATTAGGTAGTATTTATAGAATCCTGTACCGATGCGCGACAGGGGACTGACAAATTTGTTGGTGAACAAGGAGATGTTATTCTCGTAAATATCAACGTCTTTGAACACTTCGTTGATAGCTGCCTGCATTCCTTGTTTGGAAAGAAACTCGTCGACACCTGCCTGTTTGCGGCCTTTCACCCATTGTTTCTCGGCATGAGGGGATTTACGGTAATAATCCGTAGCGAGCAGTTCACGGGCGGATACGGTAAGGATCGGCTTTCCGGTCACGGCGGAGGTATCTACATATTCCGTGAGGAAATCGAACTTGCGGTAGAGCCATTTTTTCTGTTTTTCTTCATCAAAGTTGTTCAGTGCGAAGGTAGTTTTCTCGTAGCGTTCACGTTGCCAGAAATCTTTTTCGTCAGGCGAATGGTCGTCACGATGCTCTATCATGTGACGGACAAATTCTACGGCAGGATTGTCTTTCTTACGGTAGTGTTCGCGTTTGGGCTTTACTACGACTTCATTGAGGGAATACGAAGTGGGTGAAAGGGCGATTTTATAAGATGCATTCCGGGCAGGACGAATCTGCCGGCTGTAATCATTATAGCCTATCACTGAAACTACCAGCACTGCTTCGGAACGGCTGGTCTTGAAGTAGAAACGTCCGTCGCTTCCGGTGGTCGTTCCTTCGGTCGTGTCTTTCAGACGTACAGATGCATAAGGTAAAGGTTCCTTTGTCAGAGAATCAGTCACCACGCCTTGCAGTATATACTGCTGCGCACTTAGCGGAATACTGATAGTCAAGAAAAGAAAGAGCGTTAGTACACCTTTTACCATTAGTCTCATACCTTAAATTCTATTGAATTGAGCGGGGCAAAGGTAAGGGTATTTGGGGACAATTAATAGTTCTGTTTGACGGAAGAACTGTTCTCATTTATCACATTTAAGGAAAAAGAATACGAAATTTGGTTAATCCGTCGGAATAAGTACGCAGAGAGAAAGTACATCCGTGACGCATCAGGACTTCACGGATAAAGATAAGCCCGATCCCCTGACCGTTCGGTTTCGTTGAAAAGAAGGGGCTGAACAGTTTGGCTTCTGTCTCTTTACTGATCCCTCTGCCGTTGTCTATCACCTCGATCGTAGCAGGAGACAGGGTACGGATAATGATTTCTCCTTTGGGTTCCGGACTTTCGTCTTCAGGCACAATGCTTTTCCCCTCCGGTGCGATACTCTCCGCCGCATTCTTAATGATATTGACAAGCACTTGTTCAAACAGGGAGCTGTCCAGTTTTACGTCCGGCAGACTTTCGTCTATCTCCATGCGGAGAGTGATGTGGCGGTCGTTGCACATTCCTTCCATGAAACGTTTACAAGCAAAGACTAGGTCGTTGAGATTGACAAGAGAATACGTCGGTTCGGGAATCTTCACTACATCGGCAAAGCGAGTGATGAAGCGGCTCATGGAGAAACAGCGTTCAATGCAGACACGCATCACATCGCAGATGTCTTCCATACCTTCTTCCGTGGTAAGCGCTTGCTCTACGGTGTCCAACGTAGAGGTAATTCCCGCAGTGGTATTGTTCACTTCGTGGGCTATCATACGGATTACTTTCTCATAGGCTTTCTTCTCAGCTTTCATCACTTCATCCGTAAGGCTTTCGATCAGAAAGAAAGGATGTTGGAATCCACGGTCGATAAAGGAGGAATGGGTGCATCGGTAAATGTTCGAGTCATTCAGGCGGACGGTTACTGTCTCACCTCTCGGCAGACTGGCAAGTTCCCCGGCTAACGGGGAGTCAACGTCTTTCATCTTTTTCCCCTGAACATCTTCGAAGCGGACACCGAGCATTTTCAACGCCATAGGGTTAAGTTCCGAAAGTTCGTCGTCAAGGGAGGTGATGATAACTCCCATAGGAGAAGCCTTAATCATCAAATCGAGAAAATGATTCTGTTCGCGCAGACGGAGGCGTTCGTTCTTGAGTTGTTCCATCATGCGGTTGAAGATATTCACGATACGGTCGGCTTCGTACTGCCCCACCCGGCTCAGTCGACTACTGAAATCCTGCTCGCGTAACAATTCCATACCGCTTCCAATCGTGTTCAAAGGTTTCACTATCTTACGATAAAAGAAAACCAGATAGACCAAGATGAACAGGATCAGCCCCTCTCCTACATAAAAGAAAGCCGGACGTAACTGGCCGGAAAGGCAAAGCAAGCCAATTCCCAAAATCAGCAACAAGATGACGAATATGTAAAAGAAGCCTTTGATTCGCACGGACAAATAGTTTTAAGTTATATGATTCACTGGTAATTATCTGTCTGCATCATCAGACAGAGCTACAATATACAAGCTATTATAACGTATAATTTATATTATGCTTTTCAAGCCTCCGGTAAAGGGCGGCACGACTGATACCTAATGCCATAGCTACCTGACTCAGGTTACCTTTATGCCGTTCTAAAGCCTGAAGTATGGTCTGACGCTCTATTTCGTCCAAAGTCATGCCGATAAAAGAAGTACTTTCGGCTGCTTTCTGATCGTTATGGCGGATATACTGGGCGTCGAAATCGGATGCGTCGAGAGTAGGCTTGCCACTGACAAGTATCGTACGTTCCACCAAGTTCTTCAATTCGCGGATATTTCCCGGATAAGGCAGGCGGCTCAAAAATTGCATGGCATCAGCGGAAAATTCCGTGCGAGGCAATCCGTTCGTCTCTGCCTGACGGTCAGCGAAGTGACGCACCAGCAAAGGGATGTCCTCACGGCGTTCGCGCAAAGCGGGTAGTTTAACGGTTATCAGATTGACACGATAGAACAAGTCTTCACGGAAAGTACGTTCATTCACCATTTTGCGCAAATCGGCATTGGTGGCGGAAACTACACGGATGTCCGTTTTGCGGGGACGACTGTCGCCGAGCACTTCGAAGGTCTGATCCTGCAATACACGCAGAAGCTTCACCTGACAGGAAAGGTCGAGGTCGCCTATTTCATCAAGGAAGATCGTTCCCTTGTCTGCCATTTCGAAACGTCCGGTACGGTCGGCGGAAGCGTCGGTAAAAGCTCCTTTCTTGTGCCCGAACATTTCACTTTCAAACAGGCTTTGGGAAATTCCTCCGAGGTTTACTTTTACAAAAGGATGCTTAGCACGCTGGCTGTTAATATGGATCGCTTCGGCTATCAGTTCCTTACCTGTACCGCTTTCGCCTGTTATTAATACGGAGGCGTTGGTCTTTGCAATGCGGGCAATGGTATTCAATACGTCCGTCAAGCCTTGGCTACGACCGATGATATGATTACGATTGAATGCGTCGTTCTGTTCCTGCGTTGTTTCTTTAGGAGCAGTGGAAAGTTCCAAGGCCGTCTCGATACGTTGCAGCAGGGCAGCGTTGTTCCACGGTTTGGGAATAAAGTCAAAAGCTCCTGCCTGCATTCCCTGCACGGCAAGTTGGATACTCCCCCAAGCTGTCATCAGTATCACCGGAGTGTCGGGACGGAACACTTTCACTTGTTTGAGTAGAGTCAAACCTTCTTCACCTGTCGTTGAGAGAGTGAAGTTCATATCCATAAGTATCAAATCCGGAGCTACCGTACGCACTACCTCGATAGCTTCCCGGGGACCGGGAACTACCTGTGCTTCGTATCCCGCACGCTTCAACATAAAACTAAGCGAAGAACGTACCGCGCTATCATCGTCAATTATCAGAATCATAGTTCGTATTCCTTATTCTATATTCTATCAGAGCTTCCTTTTCTATTACTGTGATGATGCAAATCTACAAAAAAATACTGTCTTTATGGACCTTTCCTTTTTTATTGTCGCACTATTTCATCAAAATCGGCTTCCAGTTCGGTATTGGTACGGAAATCCCAAAGCGTCAGGCTACGAATCTGATAAAAATAATACCAATAATAATAGAGCTCGGAAATGTGCTTCTGACGCGCCGCATCTTTGGAACTTTGAGCGTCGTTCAGGTCCAGCGTATTAATCTTGCCAATCAGAAAGGTTTCAATACTGGTCTTGTAACGTTGCTGCGCTATGAGATCAGCTTCCTTTGCAATAGCTAACTGCTGCGCCTGATTATTGAAATTCTCCACTAACAGGAAAATGTTCTGATTGAAGTTTATCTGTTCCTGACGGATTCTGGAAAGCACCACTTCACGGTTGCTCTTGGCAACCCGAACTTTACCCCGGCGTTTTCCCCAGTCCAGAATAGGAATCTTAACGCCGACCTGCACAATTTGGTTATCCTGCAAATTCTTGTAAACAGCAGGGAAATCACGATTCTCTCCGGTATACCCCACACTTGCAAACAGATCGATGCTACGCAGGTTACCGCGTGCCGTGGCCACTTCATAATCAGCTTCCAACTGTCGGCGACGAATGTTCTGAGCAAATGAGTTACGTTCCAAAGCTTTGCTCAACACTTGATTGTATTCCATTTTCGTTCCGTCCACAGTTTCGGGAATGACGGGACGCAGATTTTCATCCTCTCCCACTCCCAAAAAGGCGCGAAGCTGGAACATCTTGGCATTGAGGTCACTTTCGGCCTCCGTCAAAGAAGCTTTTGCATTCAAGGCGGAAAGTTTCAGTTGCAAGAGTTCGTTTTCGGAGATCTGCCCCATTTCACGTTTAGCAAGTGCTACTTTGTAGAGGTGGTCGGCATTGGAGAGGTTTTGCCTGGCTGTCCCCAAGTTTTCTTCGGCCAGCAGGAGATTAAAATAATAGGTGATTGCCCGCATGGTTACTTCTTCGGTAGCGGTGATAAAAGCAGCTTTTGCTTCCGCATAACGTACCGGTTCAATGCGCCTGTTCCATTTCACGTTGTTTACGCCAAGAATCGGTTGCGTGAGTTTCAGCGTAATGGGAACAGACATGAAGTGACGGTCGCCTCCGGAGCCCAACTGCTTCATATAGTCGAGCGAAGACACCAATGAAAGTTTACCGCCGGTAAGCCAGATGTTCTGGTCAATGGAAAGGTCGCCGGAAAGTCCCAAAGCACTGTTACGGACAAAGCTGTATGAACCGTCTGCATTCTGATAGGAGCCATAAGACTTGTTGTAATTAGGCAATGTACCGGTCAGGTTGACTTCCGGCAAAAGATCGGCACGGAAGGTACGATATTCCCAATAGGCAGTTTTCAATTCATTCAGGGCAACGGCGGCATCTACGGATTGCACGCGTGCCATAGCAATAGCTTCATTCAAGGTTATCTTCCTTTCCTGCTGTGCCGATAATACCACAGGCAGGCAAACAGCAGCAAGAGCAAACAATATACTTTTCTTTTTCATTACGCACTATATTTTTCACCTAAGGAGGTTCAAACGATGTGCCAAAAGAATAAGGTATTTATTTTCAATCAATTAAAGAATAAGAACAGTGTTCATTTTCGGACACTATGCTCAAAAATGAACGTTCGATTATGTATGCAGCCGTTTTAGTATTGTTTGTAGCAGGTACGGGTGTCTATTCGCAGTAGTTAGGAAGACGTACCGTAAAGCGGGTGCCTTTGCCTACTTCGGAAGTGACACTGATAGTTCCTTTCAGACGTTCGACAATAGTCTGGCAAATACTCAATCCCAAACCTGCCCCCTGCGTAAAGTTATCGACCTTATAGAACCGCTCGAAGATATGGCGGATACCTTCTTCCGAAATGCCGACTCCCGTATCTTCTACGAAAATCCGGGTATAACCCGGTTCTTCATCTTCTTCATAACCGAAAGTGATAAAGCCGCTACCGGTGAACTTGGCAGCGTTATTAATAAGGTTATTGACTACCTGTTGCAGGCGGACATTATCTGTCGTAAGATATTTCTTGTCGCCCGCAGGCATACGCAGTACCAGTTCTACGCCCGCAGGCATATTCAGGCGCTGCGAATCATGGACAGTTTTGAGCAATAAAGGTAGGTTATGTTCCGCAAACATAAATTCCATTGTTCCCGATTCGATGCGCGACAAATCGAGAATATCGTTAATCAAAGCCAGTAACAATCCGCAGTTCTTGTTGATTGTGGCAATAAACTGCGTCACCTCTTCTTCGGTAAAGTTACTCGTATCACTCAACAAATCGGAGAAACCGACGATAGCATTCAGCGGAGTGCGGATTTCGTGGCTCATATTGGCAAGGAAGGCCGACTTCAATTTATCCGCCTGAAGCGCCTTATCACGTGCCTCCCGCATCTCTTGCTCAGCAGTCTTATACCGCTGGATACTCTGACATACACCTAATATATTATAGAGAGAATCCTGCGTCAAGCCGGTAACAATAGAAGAACGGTATTCCCACCACTCATATTCGCCTTTCACATTACGCTGGCGGAAGTTCAAACGTGTGCTTTCTTCTTCACCCGACAAGGCCTTGTCAAAAAGAACACGTATTTCTTTTATATCATCCGGATGAATCGTACGATCCATTTCTTCGCGAGAAATGGTAGTAACAGCTTCATCATAACCGAGCCTCACCAGAAAGCCTTGCGGAAAAATAAAGCAATTTGTTTCCATATCAAACTGCCACGGATAAATAGCGCTCTCGTCCACTGCCATGTCGAAGAAACGCTTCTGCATCTCTTCATCCGATATATTACGTGCAGAAAGAGCCATACCGGTAATTTCTTCCCTTGAAAAGATAGGCACGATTTCTCCCGATACGGGGAAATATTTGTCACTATGTACTTCTTTCATAAAGGCACCTTGCGGTATCATAACACTCTTTCCGGTCTTTGCTACTTCCTTCAACATTTTATGGAGGATATCCTGACCATTATGATAAATCTTGAAAATGCTTCCCGCCATCATTCCTTCATACACACGTCCGCCTATATCGAACGGCAAATGTAGCATTTGCAACAGGGAACGGTTGGTGAAATGGATATGTAAATCGGTATCATATGTAATGACACCGTCGCGAATGGAATGGAAGACATTGTCAAACTCATTGCGTTGTTCCACCATTTTATTCTGTACCAACAAACGGGTCTGCGCCTGTACCCTCCGTTTGGCCTCACGACGATTAACACGCATCAACCATACGATAGACGCAATCAATAATGCCAAAATAGACGGATAAAGAAGAATAAATAAGAGTTTATATTTCTCCCAATAGGGTTCATTGACAACAGTTCCTTTCGAGCCTATCTTGTCAGGATTGACATGAAAAAATTCCAGTTGCTTGTAGTCATATATAAACCCTTGCGGAATCTCAGTAACCCCGACGTCTTTGGGAGATGTTCCTTTTAACACGGAAGAAGCTCTCTGTGCGGCCTGCATTGCCGAAGTATAGGCATCGCAATCATAAGCACCGAACACTCCGTTGGTCAAACCAACATTCTGTGTAGCAAAAACAGGGGCTTTCGAGTTCTTGCCTACAAAAGAAAGAAAAGGAGACCATTTGGGAGCAATTACCACACGTCCGTAACTATTACGCGGATAGCAAATAGCAGAAATAATATGGCTGGTTGTCTGATTTTGTGTGTTATATATCTTCATGTCATAATCGGGATTATCTTTCTGAAAGACTTCCCATTCCTCCTGAAAATCCTCCAGTCCCTTGTTACTCAGAAAACTATTATCAATCACACAAATAACCTCTTTGCGTTTGGGAAACAGTCGCTGTGCCTCCCGCAAAATAATATCAAAATCAGGATTGACCGTATATCCGCAGACATTGGGATGAGCGGCAAACAGCTTCTCATCCGGATACTTAATACCAAAAAATACAACCGGTATTTGCAAGGGCAACGAGTCTCCACACGCAAAGAGCGTATAGAAAGCCTCATCACTGGATGTCACAATCAAATCGGTTTCCCTGTCACGGGCACGCTCACAGAAACGACGCATAATGACTTTCTCAGATCTGAATGCCCAAAAATCCGCATCCAGATATTCAGTCGTTATATTCACTTTCAATCCATTATCTTTAAAGCCTTTCACCAAACCTTGGTTCAAATCGCGATGCCAAGGAGTCTGCGAAGTATACGATTGGATAAAAAGCACATTGTATGTACGCTCCGATGCTGCCGCTTGACAAAGAACGGCAATAAACAGAACTACAAACACACAGAAATATCGTTGTTTCATAAGCAAAAGATCTGCACCTCTTTCAATATTATTCGCACAAAGATAAGTTATTATATTGAAAACAATGCAAATAGCCTTAACTTTTTACTGCACTTGATGCCCGTCAAAGAAACGAACTGTCCGCGAAGTCTGTTTTGCCTGTTCTTCATTATGCGTCACCATAACAATCGTCCGTCCGTCTTCCTTATTCAACCGGTGAAGCAGTTCCATAACTTCCGCTCCCATTCTGGAGTCCAGGTTACCGGTCGGCTCGTCAGCAAGGATAATCTCCGGATTGCCGATAATCGCACGGGCAACAGCAACACGCTGGCACTGACCACCGGAGAGCTGAGACGGGAAATGACGCATCCGGTGACTTAACCCCACCTTTGCCAAAACGTCCTGTGCCAACCGCTTGCGTTCACTGCTACTCATACGACGATAAAGTAAAGGCAACTCAACATTATCCAGCACATTGAGCGAATTTATCAGGTGGAAGGACTGAAACACAAATCCCAGTTTCTTATTACGGAAAGCGGCAAGTTCCTTATCTTTCATGCTTTCAATTCTTGTTCCGGCTACTTCTATACTTCCACCGGTTGGTGTATCCAATAGCCCCATAATGTTCAATAAAGTGGATTTACCACAACCTGACGGCCCCATAATGCTCAGGAACTCTCCTTTATTCACTGTAAGGTTTACATCCTCCAACGCTACCGTCTCAATCTCATTGGTGCGATAAATCTTATTAATGCCAACTAATTTAATCACAGTCGTAAGTATTTAAATCGTTATTATTATAATCTGTCTTTCTCTTTTTCCGGTCGTATCTTCATCATTTATTCATCACGCAAGGCTTCGGTGGGAGGAATCCTACTTATCTTGTAAGCCGGAATAAAGACTCCGAGCAACACCACAACGATAATAATGATATAAACTATAAGTGACACTACTATATAATGCAGCCAGAAATTGTTAATCCAAAGTGAAGGCACGACATAGCCCTGTTCATACCAGTTGCCTTCTGCCAGTCCATACTGCAAATAAATCAGACACCCCACCAACCAGGCAAACGAAGCCAATATAGCAGCTTCTCCCATTAATAGCCTGCATATATTACCCGGTGCTGCCCCATAGCTCAACATAATTCCCACTTCTTCACGGCGGCTACGAGTTTGGAGCCAGAAAGCACCGGTGACTCCTAACGCCAGATTAATAAGAAAGAAAACCGCTAATATTATATTCATCCGGTATTTATTGGTAACACCGGAGCCATATTCCAAGTAATCCAATTGTTCCTTGTAAGTAGAGACCTCCCGTATATAAAGATTACCGGCTTTCAGATTACTGTATGCCCAAGTACGGAAGTCATGCAGAAAACGTTGCTCGGACACATCCGGTTGCAGACGAATCAAAAAAGATCCCCCGTTCCATACTTCTTTCGAACGAACATTCAATTGCGGTTCAAAGAAAGAATACATACCTTGTTCATAATTACGGGAACGCACTTTCTCCACGACTCCTTTTATTGAGAAAAAAGTTGTATCCTTCTCATCGTCATCGCTATTATAAAACAGTCGTTTTCCGGTCAATCGGCCGACCTTCGGAAGGATCTGCAACAAATCAGCAGATACAACAAGATCATTTCTCTGATAATCCATATTGTCCAATTCTCCCAATGTCTTTCCTTCAAAGGTTTTGAAACCAAAAGTCTCAAAGAATCCGGTATGGGGTATAAAGTAGGATATGGACGCCGGTATTGCCAATGTATCGTATGCATAAGTATTATACGAACTCCCTCCCGAACCCGGAAAAGCAAAAGTCACCAAAGGAGCAGCATTCTGTACACCGGGATAATCACGCAACTTACGTAACATACGATGCATATTTTCCATTGTATGAAGAGAATCCGCTTCTTCCTTATTATAATCAGGAGCAGTGGAAGGCAAACTGCGGATAGGAGCAATCAGCAACCCGTCCGGTTCGTATCCTAAAGGCAACGTCTGATTATAACTTAACACAAAGAGAGGATCAGTGATATACCAGGTCAGAACAGTGACCAGTATCAGTTCGGCAAGCAACCACGCATTCCGGACTCGCCGTGCCCAAAGATTTTTCAGTATCAGTTTCAACATAATGATCTAATTCTATTATATATAAGGTGATAACCCTATTTCTGCTCATTCAAAGATTCAACTATCGGATGACGTAATGCATTCCATGCGGGTATTAACGCTGATATCAGATTCAGTAATAAACAGAACAGAGCCGCTGCCACAAAGATTAACGGAGCAAAAAACATATCAATTCCCATTCCCAAATTCACTCCTTTAGGAGGAAACTTAGGAAAGACTTCGAATAAACTGAATATCTCATATCCCGACAAAGCAAGTACAATCCAAGCTATTACCAATCCGAGAAGAGTTCCCAAGCCTGTAAGGAGTAGATTTTCCCAGATAATCTGTACCAATAACCGCCTGCGGGAAGCACCAAACGCCTTACGTATACCCAAATCCGGTAACTGGCGTTCCATACGGGCAGAAATCATGCCGCTCAAATTGAAAGCGGGAACAAAAAGTAATACCATAAAGATACCTACAAACATCCATATCACCCTGCCCCAGTCGACAGCGACATTACTCCAGAGGCGGAAAGTGCTATGCCAATAAAGTTCGGGTTGTCCCACTAAATCCAGCTTCCACCCGTCACCCATATCCGATACATTAAATTTACGGACAAGTTCCAGTACTTCATCTTGTACATCTGTGACACTTTTCGATTCCTTCATCAAAATGTAGACACGATAACCTCCCAACGCCCAATGGCTTCCTTCATCATCATAGCCATCGCGACAACTATAAGGAAGATAAACTTGGGCATACGAGTCCGGTGTAAGAAAACTGCCACTTTTCACAACACCCACCACTTTTACATTGGTATAATCCATTAAGAAGTTTTTACCGACCACTCCCTTAGTTGTTCCGAAAAGCTGCTGTGCATAACTATCTGTCAGTACTACATTATGAATACCGCTACGGCGATCGGCCTCAGTAAATGGCTTCCCCTCCAGAAAGACCAAAGGAAAGACACGGAAAAAGTTCTCGTCCGTATACCTTGCATAAGTCGGAATTTCTTCTTTGTCGTTTGTCACCCGGGCATAACTTGTACCAGACACTCCGGTACTTACTTCCGCACTTTCCAACGAGTAGAACCAGTCTTTCAACATTGCATAACTGATATTGGAAGAATGAGTACTCTCATCGTTTGTCATTTTAGCGGATTTCACCACCAATGTACGCATCCTGTTCGTCTCCGGATAAACAGGAGCCAACCGCACATAATACACAATAGCTATTACCATTGTCATAACGATAGAAATCCCTGTTCCTACAATATAGAGCGTGCTGAAAAGCGGATTCTGCTTCATTAAGTTCCACGCTTGTTTCAAATATACCCTGACAACCATATCTTCTACCTTATTTTAGTTTCAGTTTATTCTTGTTTTTATAGGAGTTCATATCGCTCACCACTACCCTGTCGCCCAGTTTCAACCCGCTCAGCACTTCTACATATTCAAAGTTGGAATCGCCCAACTGTACTTTACGTTTGACCAGTTCGCTATCCGAATCGCAGACAAACAGTTCATATTCACCGCGTCCCACATAGAAAGAGCCATTGGCAATACGCATCACATCTTCTTTCACGGCATTCATCACATAGACATCCGTCTTCAATCCGGAACGCAGACGGCGGTGGTTATCCTCCTTCAACTGTACGCTGAAAGAGATCACCCCATTCTTGGAAAGCGGTGTCACACTGCTGACAGTTCCTTCCAATTTATCACTGCCGATTTTCACAATCGCTTTTCCCCCTGCCGACACACGGTCACCGTACGTATCGGCAATCTCGCCTTCCACTTTGAAATGACTCAAATCGGAGATGACTGCCACTTGTTCGCCCTGCGAAATCTGTGCACCAATCTGATTATTAATAAAGGTAAGGATAGCTTTTCGGGGAGAACGTATTTGCGCATCCTCAAACGTACGCTTCATCTCCGCCAGACTCTTACGGAAGATATTGAAATCAAGTTCCTGCACCTTCAACTCTGCGGCGGCCACTTCCTGTTCATTTTTAAACTGCTGTTGAAGTTGTTCGTATTCGAGCTGGGCAACATTATAGCTTAGTTCCGCCTGACGGACTTTATCCGTTGTTCCTGCCCCGAGACTGTCCAAATAATGTTCGTTCCGCAGTTCCACCTTCATCCGGCTAAGTTTCATGGCTGAAACCTTGATCTGCATCGCCATATCGGAAAGTTTGGTCTGGCTGTTGACACGAAGCTGGTCAAGTTTATAACGACGCATTTGTTCTTCATCCAACAGTTTCTGGTATTGTGTTTCCGTACTTTGAAGATCGAGTTTCAAAATCGGAGTGCCTATCTCCACGCTATCGCCTCCTTTTTTATAGATTTCAAGGATACGGGAGTTAATAGGCGAATTGATTATCTCTTCAAAAGCAGGAACCACCTTTCCCGACGCGCTGACACTGACTTCGATCACTCCTTTGTCGACTGTAGAGAACACAAGATCTTTTTCTTCTACTCCCACTCTCATCAAAGAGATGAGTACACTGACAACAATAACTCCTGCCACCCCTATGGCCGAATAACGAATGATTTTCTTATTACGTTCTTTCTGACGAACTTCCTTAGGAATTTCTCTGTCCATATCTGATTGTTTATGATTTTATCATGTATTATATTCATTCGGAACTTATATATACCAAATCCGTGCCAGAATCATAAACTACTGAAATAGAGAATGTAGCCCAAAAGAAAGGGTGTCCGAAATCGAACACCCTGTACGAATTTACCGTTCAGAAACAGAACGGTGTGCCGCATAAGACGACATTATGCTTTTTCCTGTCCGCTTTGTTGCGGTTCGTGCAGCAGGTCTTTTCCTAAGTGGGTAGTCGCTTCAACGACCTCCCTGTCACGAATCTCCTTTGCTTTCCGGGCATAGACAATCATACGCATGGACTGGTCGTAAGTGAAATAGTTCCATATCCAGTTAAGTAGTACCACCACCTTGTTGCGCACGCCAAGAATAGAACGCAAATGAACTACCAGCCACAACACCCAGGCAAACCAACCTTGCGTCTTTATCTTACTAAATTCCGCCACGGCACGGTTACGACCGACAGTTGCCATTGAGCCGAGATTCCGGTAATGGAAAGGTTTCATCTCCTCTCCTTTTTCAAGGCGCATCAGATTCTTTGCCAGGAGTTCACCCTGCTGGATAGCGACTTGTGCCAGTTGAGGATGTCCGTTGGGGTAGTCTTTATCAGAAAACTGCACACATTGGTCACCAATGGCAAAGACGTTCTTCATTCCCTCCACCCGGTTAAATTCATCGACTTTAATACGTCCGCCACGCCCTATCAACGAAGCATCCATGTTTCCGAAAGTAACACCAGTCACACCACTCACCCAAATAAAGGTACGGGTGGCAATCTCGCTACCGTCTTCTAGCATTACCTTATGATCGCGATAGTCGACCACACGCTTGTTCAGCAATATGTTCACTCCCATTTCACGAAGGAATTTTTCCGCATGAGCGGATGAATCCTCCGACATTCCGGCAAGCAGTCGTGGTCCGGCTTCCACCAGATAGACATGCATCAGGCTAGCCGGCATATCGGGATAATCGTTCGGCAGTACAAACTTCTTCATTTCCGAAAGTACACCGGCCACTTCTACGCCTGTGGCTCCTCCGCCTACAATGACGATATTCAGCAGTTCCTGTTGTTCCTGTTTGGTTGAGCAGGTCAGCGCCCGTTCGAGATTAGCCAAAAGAGCATTCCGCAGTCCCATGGCTTCGGAGACGTTCTTCATCGGCATGGCCTCTTCTTCGATATGCTTATTACCGAAAAAGTTGGTGGTAGTGCCTGCCGCCAAGACGAGGTAATCGTATTCGGCTTTCCCAATGGAAGTCTGTATCATGTTCTTTTCCGGGAAAATGGCGCGTACTTCCGCCATTCGGAAATAAAAGTCTTTCCGGTGCTGGAAAATTTTACGGAAAGGGAACGAAATGGAAGTAGGTTCCATACCCGCCGAAGCCACCTGATAAATCAACGGGGGAAACTGATGATAATTATTCTTATCAATCAATACCACCTGAAAGCCTGATTTCTTCAGCTTATTAGCTAACTTCAGGCCACCGAAACCACCGCCTACTATGACGACACGCTTCTTGTCAACTTTTGCAATATTTAGACTCATACTCCAATCATGTTTTATCCTAATAATAACATCCGGATGAGTCATTTAGTTTTCCTTTTGTCCAACTTTTACAAAAAGGAAAAAAAGCGTGTTCAAAGCTGCCTAACGAAGACGCAGGCGGTCGCCCACTTCGGGGACATAATCACCGTCCTTACGATTCATCTTATACAGGTTTTTGAGCCGGATACCGTATTTCTGGGAAATGCCATGCATGGAATCACCGTCCCTCACCACATATACAGTATGAGGTTTGGAGGCTTTCTTCTTTTTGGATTTCAGATAGATGATGTCTCCTTCCATTAAGGTATATTCACGATGCAAGTCGTTATACTTCACAAGTTTCTTCCAACTGATGCCTAATTCCTTGCCCAAATCCTGGAAAGTATCTCCGTGGCGGGCGACAACATAGGCGATATCATTGGCTATGTAAATCTGATGCGGATTCATCAACCAGGGGTTTTTCCTTAGCTTACGTTCGGAGTAGACACCCTTACGGTCGTACTTATACAGGTCATAATCTTCGATGATAGTAATCAGACGGTTGGCATAAGAAGGGTCGGTGGCATATCCGGCTTTCTTCAATCCCCGTGCCCAACCTTTATAGTCTGTAATATCCAGTTTGAAAAGAAAGGCATAGCGGGCTCCGCGTCTCAGAAACTCAGAGTGGTCTTCGTACGAATCACGCGGATTACTGTACGCACGGAAACACTCATTACGCGCATCGTCATCATGGCGGACACTACGCCCCCGCCAACTGCCGCCGCACTTGATACCAAAATGGTTGTTGCTCTTGCGTGCCAACTGGCTATATCCGGCTCCGCTTTCCAACAATCCCTGCGCCAGCGTTATACTAGCCGGAATCTTATGAAGCTTCATCTGCTCCACAGCCAGATCACTATACTTATTTATATATTCTACGTAACGGGAATTTCTTCGTTGCGCCTGCGCTCCTACTGCAAAGAAGAAAACCATAGTTAAAAAGACCAGTCTATACAGTTTGTTCTCCATTTTATTTCAGATGTGGATTATAAGGCACAAAAATCTGAAAAATAATTGGGATTATCAATCTCTTTCCTAACTTTGTAACATTAATTGTAGAAACCAATCCCCTAACGTATATGAGAGACCTCACAATTACCGCAATTATTAAAGTATATCAATATGATGAGTTGAATGAGGCCGACCGGGCTCTTGTGACCACTGCCAAGGAAGCAACCGCACGCAGCTATGTCCCTTATTCGCATTTCTCAGTGGGTGCAGCCGCACTGCTGGGCGATGGAACTGTGGTGTCCGGCACGAATCAGGAAAATGCCGCATATCCGTCGGGACTCTGCGCGGAACGTACCACACTGTTCTATGCCAACTCCCGATACCCCGACCAGCCCGTCATCACACTTGCTATCGCCGCCAGAACGGAGAAAGACTTTATTGATAATCCGATTCCTCCCTGCGGTGCCTGCCGCCAGGTGATTCTCGAAACGGAGAAACGCTACGGGCAACCGATCCGCATTCTGCTTTACGGCAAAGAATGCATCTACGAAATTAAAAGTATAGGCGACTTACTGCCGTTATCATTTGACGCATCAGCTATGGAGGATTAATTATGCTGCAACAATATCACACAAAACTTAAAGGAACACTCGCGCTTACGGATTCTTATCAGACAGAGAAGACACTGCAAAAAGAAAAAGGACTCTACAAGTTTATATGGGTGCGCAAGGGAAGTATCACGGTGGAAATCGACCACCAGGAAATGCTGATGTCGCAGGATGATGTGATTTCACTGACACACCTGCAACATCTTGAGTTCAAATCAATCGACGGGGAATATACAACTTTACTGTTCAACAGTAATTTCTATTGCATCTACGGCAATGACCATGAGGTGTCGTGCAGCGGTTTCCTCTTCAACGGTTCGTCCCACCTTGTCCGCTTCACCCTCAACGAGCAGGAACGCTGGCAACTGAACGATATCACCGTAGCCATGGAAAACGAATTCACCGTTTCGGACAGCCTTCAGGAAGAAATGCTGCGCATCCTTCTTAAAAGGTTTATCATCCAATGTACCCGGATAGCCCGTCACCGGTTGGACATTACACGGGAAAAGGAATCCGGCTTCGAGATTGTCCGCCAATACTACAATCTGGTGGACGAGTATTACAAGACTAAGAAACAGGTGCAGGACTATGCCGATATGTTGCACAAATCACCCAAAACCCTGTCGAATATCTTTTCTACGTGCAAACTGCCTTCCCCACTCCGTGTGATTCATGAACGGGTGGAAGCGGAAGCGAAACGCCTGCTGCTGTACAGCAGTAAAAGTGCCAAAGAGATAGCCGATATTCTGGGGTTTGAAGATCAGGCTTCTTTCAGCCGTTTCTTCAAAAACATGACGGGACAGAGTGCCGTGCAGTTCAGAAATGAGCAGATTGGGAAGAATTGATAAGTAATGCGGCAGTATTGCCATTTGGAGGTTATGAGGAAAGCGCGACCTTTGCGGTGTAAGTTAAACTCATAAACGACAACAATATGAAAGAAAAATTTATCGCATTACTGACCTTCACATCAAGTCTGAGAAATTTTGGTACCAAGTTTATCCGTGTAGCCATTCTAGTCGTATTCGTATGGATAGGCGGGCTGAAGTATTTCCACTACGAAGCCGACGGGATTGTTCCGTTTGTAGCCAACAGCCCGTTCATGAGCTTCTTTTATGCAAAGGAAGCGCCGGAGTACAAAAACTTCAAGAATCCGGAAGGTGCTCTGGTACCCGAAAACCGTGCATGGCACGAAGCGAACAACACATATACTTTCTCCTACGGACTGGGAGCGCTTATCATGAGTATCGGTATTCTGGTGTTCTTGGGCATCTTCTTCCCCAAAGTGGGACTGGTGGGCGATTCGCTCGCTATCATCATGACGCTCGGTACACTTTCGTTCCTCGTCACCACGCCGGAGGTCTGGGTACCCAACCTAGGGAGCGGAGAATTCGGTTTCCCGTTACTGTCCGGTGCAGGGCGGCTGGTGATTAAAGATATCGTCATACTGGCAGGTGCAGTAGTGCTTCTATCCGACTCGTCACAACGTGTACTCAAAACATTGAAAAAAGACTAACCTCACTACTTTTGAATTCCTTAACTTCTCGAAACGACGAAAACAAATAATTCATCTCACTGTTATATAGTTGAATATTAATCGTTAATGAAAGAAGTTATGAAACAATATGATGCAATCATTATAGGGTTCGGCAAAGCAGGAAAGACTCTTGCTGCCGAACTTTCAAACCGCGGCTGGCAAGTTGCCGTCGTGGAACGTTCAAGCATGATGTATGGAGGAACGTGTCCCAACATCGCCTGTATCCCGACGAAAACGCTCGTGCACGAAGCCGGCATTGCCGCCTTGCTCTATCACGATGATTATCCGAAACAGGCGAACTTATACAAACAGGCTATCGGCCGGAAAAACAGACTGACGTCTTTCTTAAGAAACAATAATTATGAAAGGTTAAGCAAACGTCCCAATGTAACGGTCTACACGGGAGAAGGTTCTTTCGTTTCGGCTAATATCATCAAGGTGGCGCTGCCGGAAGGGGATATCGAACTGCAAGGGAAAGAAATCTTCATCAATACGGGTTCCACACCGATTATTCCGGCAATAGACGGGATTAAGGAGAGTCAGAAAGTATATACCAGCACTACTCTTTTGGACTTGAACGTGCTGCCTCAACACCTGATTATCGTGGGCGGAGGATATATCGGACTGGAATTTGCTTCGATGTATGCCGAGTTCGGGAGCAAAGTTACCCTTCTCGAAGGAGGCAACCGGTTCATGCCCCGCAACGACCAGGATATAGCGAACAGCGTGAAAGAGGTGTTGGAAAAGAAAGGGATAGAGATTCATCTGAATGCCCGTGCACAGTCTATCCATGATACGAATGACGGTGTGACGCTGACTTATTCGGACGTATCCGACGGCACTCCTTATTTTGTAGACGGTGACGCTATCCTTATCGCAACCGGGCGAAAGCCTATGATTGAAGGGTTGAACCTGCAAGCAACAGGTATAGGGGTGGATGCTCACGGGGCTATCGTGGTGAATGACCAGTTACGCACAACCGTCCCTCACGTTTGGGCAATGGGTGATGTGAAAGGCGGACCGCAGTTTACCTATCTCTCATTAGATGATTTCCGGATCATCCGCGACCAGCTTTTCGGAGACAAGAAACGGGACATCGGAGATCGTGACCCTGTTCCTTATGCCGTATTTATCGACCCGCCGTTGGCTCATATCGGACTTACCGAAGAAGAAGCACTGAAAAGAGGATATTCTTTTAAGGTTTCCCGTTTGCCGGCTACTTCTGTGGTACGTTCGCGCACGTTGAAACAGACAGACGGCATGCTGAAAGCAATTGTAAACGACCATAGCGGAAAGATCATGGGGTGTACACTGTTTTGCGCCGAAGCCCCGGAAATAATCAATATCGTTGCCATGGCGATGAAAACAGGACAACATTATACATTCCTGCGGGATTTCATCTTTACGCATCCTAGTATGAGTGAAGGCTTGAATGAATTGTTCGATATATAAGAAATAGAATGGTAAAGAAATAAAGGAAGATATAGACTATAAACCAGTTGATTAGCAATAAACTTCCTCTTGCCTACTCACAAACTTATCCCGGACGAATACTAAACTTGTCAGACCCTAACAATAAACTATAAACGAAGCTTTTGTTTTTATAAATGCAACCTGCGTTTTTATAAATGAAAGCTTCATTTTTATAAATACAAGTTGCGTTTATAGATTACCACCAATAGAAAGAAACTTTAGTCCCTAATGCTCAGAACTTTGTCGTTAACTCAAAAAAACTTCTCCATTCACGTTTCGGACTACCGAAACAGAGCCTCTAAACAGGGCAGACAAAGGTTCTGATTCAGCAGAACAGAAGGTCTGAATTGAGTAAATGGAGCCTCTGAAATAACTTTTCTACTGAAATAGAATAGGATTCTTCCCCAAAAGTGCTATCTTTGCGCCCAAGTTAAACTATATACTTACCGCAATGAGAATTTCCAAGTAAGACAACACTTCTAAGTAAACATCACTTTTCTTATATGCTTTTTCCTCGTTGTTAAGCATCACGGAATCCGTGTTGTTTAGCCGGTATTGTGTTTGTCGCCCCCTGCCCCGTGATTATCTTTCACTATTTCTTTCACTTCAACCCCAATAGACAACCATGCCTATAAGTATTCAACAAATCAGCTATATCCACCCGGATAAAGAAGTATTATTCAGTGACCTCAACTTTGCCATTAGTAAAGGACAGAAACTGGGATTAGTCGGTAATAACGGCTGCGGGAAATCTACCCTGCTGCAAATTATTGCCGGACAACTATCACCGTCTTCCGGCGTTATTGTCCGCCCAGACGACATTTATTACATCCCCCAACATTTCGGACAATATGATTCGCTGACCATTGCCCAAGCCTTGCGGATAGACCGCAAGCAACAAGCCCTGCAAGCTATCCTGGCAGGAGATGCCTCAACGGAGAATTTTAACCAGTTGGACGATGATTGGAATATCGAAGAACGTTCCATTGCCGCTCTTGACTCATGGGGATTAGGCCAGTTTCCCCTGTCCTACCCAATGCATTTGCTTAGCGGCGGAGAAAAGACCCGTGTTTTTCTGGCAGGTATGGATATTCATAATCCCTCTGTCATACTCATGGACGAACCGACCAATCATCTTGATTCGTCGGGCCGACAACGTTTGTATGACTGGGTAGAGAAATGTCACTCTACGTTGTTGGTCGTGAGCCATGACCGTACCCTGCTCAATCTTCTTCCCGAAATATGTGAATTGGAGAAACATCAACTCACTTATTATGGCGGAAACTACGAATTCTACAAAGAACAGAAAACTCTGATGCGGGAAGCCTTACAACAGCGTATCGAAGAAAAAGAAAAAGCACTGCGGATAGCACGCAAGGTAGCCCGTGAAACAGCCGAACGAAGAGACAAACAGAATGTACGCGGTGAGAAAGCTAATATTAAAAGAGGTGTTCCACGCATTGTACTAAATGCATTGCAGGGAAAATCAGAAAAAAGTACCGGCAAACTTAACAGCGTGCATCAGGAGAAAGCCGACAAACTGACAGAAGAACGTAACCAACTCCGGGGTTCTCTCTCTCCAACGGCTGCGCTTAAAACAGATTTCAACGGTTCTTCCCTGCACACCGGAAAAACGTTAATTACGGCAAAGGATATCAACTTCGGTTATCATTCTGCTCCGAACGACAGCGATAGCCAAAGCGATAACGAACCTTCCGAAAATAACCTGCCGGAACAACTGCTTTGGCAAACTCCCGTCAGTTTTCAGTTAAAGAGTGGCGACCGCCTCCGCATAGAAGGGACCAACGGCAGCGGAAAGACTACTCTCTTGAAAATCATCACCGGACAACTTCAACCACAGACAGGAACACTCACACGGGCAGATTTTTCTTATGTCTATCTGAATCAGGAGTATTCTATCATCGACGACCGGAACAGTGTCCTTGAACAGGTTTACGCTTTCAACAACCGCAATCTGCCGGAACATGAAATAAAGATCATCCTGAACCGTTACCTGTTTCCCGCTTCCGAATGGGACAAGTCCTGCCGGAAATTAAGCGGCGGCGAGAAGATGCGGCTCGCTTTCTGCTGCCTGATGATCAGCAACAACACACCGGATATGTTTATTTTGGACGAGCCGACCAACAATCTGGATATACAGAGTATCGACATCATCACTGCGACTATCAGAAACTATACAGGTACCGTCATAGCCATTTCGCACGATAATTATTTCATTCGAGAAATCGGTATCGAACAGCGTATTGTATTAAGTTAATCCATTGACATTTTATCAGACAAAGTATTAAATATCAATACAGTTTTTTATACCTTCGCAGCGCGAAGCAAAAGAAGAAGATTAAAATGAATAAAACAACGCAATCATGGTGGTTCGTCTTTTATAAAGACCAGCTATTACTTGAGAAGAAAGAGAACGGCACATTTGCTCTTCCTTATGGAGAAATTCCGCCTATCACTATTAAAGAAAAAACGACGGTACATACTATCACAACATTAGAGGGAAAGACTTGTAAGTCTTTCTCCCTCTCCTCGCCTTTTGAAGAATCGGCACAGTATGTAATGACCGGACTTCGTGCCTCTTATGATTATCTCCCGCTATCTCACTATCAGGTAGCAGGAAAAGCGCATGAGATTCTGCACTGGGACCGGAACAGTCGTTTCTGTTCTGCCTGCGGCACTCCTATGGAACAGAAAGAGGACATCATGAAACGTTGCCCGAAATGCGGACGGGAAGTATATCCTTCTATTTCTACTGCAATTCTCGTCTTAGTAAGAAAAGAAGATTCATTGCTCCTGGTCCATGCCCGTAACTTCAAGGGAACGTTCAACAGCCTCGTAGCCGGATTCCTGGAGACGGGCGAGACATTAGAGGAGTGCGTAGCGCGTGAAGTGAAAGAGGAAACGGGACTGGATGTGACGAACATCACCTATTTCGGCAATCAAGCATGGCCTTATCCCAGCGGATTAATGGTTGGGTTCATTGCAGATTATGCCGGAGGGGAAATCAGGTTGCAGGAGGAAGAACTGAGTTCCGGAGACTTCTACACACGGGACAACTTGCCGGAACTTCCCCGAAAGCTGAGCCTCGCACGAAAGATGATCGACTGGTGGCTGGAATGCTCTCACAAATAATCGGCTATGGAAAACATCATCAAAGGTATCCGGCAATATTATCCGGTATCGGACAGTTCTCTGGAGGTTCTTTTCAGTCACATGGAAAAGCTGGAACTTCCTAAAAAACACTTACTGATACGCGGTGGTGTAGCAGACCGTCACGTCTACTTTATCGAAAAAGGATTTTGCCGGTCTTATTGTTTACACGACGGCGAAGAAATCACGATATGGTTTTCACGCGAAGGTGATATCACTTTTGCCATGAAAGACTTGTATCACGACGAACCGGGATACGAATATGTAGAATTGTTGGAGGACTGCGAATTATATGCCATACGTATCGAAGACTTGAATCGGATTTATGAAACCAACATCGAGATTGCCAACTGGGGACGGGTTATTCATCAGGAATGCCTGCTATATATGGATATGCACCATATCAACCGGCTCTATCTTCCGGCTAAGGAACGTTACGAACAACTCTTACGTGAACAACCCGATGTCATTCACCGTGCCCAACTGGGGTATATAGCTTCCTTTCTTGGCATGACTCCCCAACATCTTAGCCGTCTGCGTTCCGAATCCTAAGTTCTTTTTTAATCTATGTGAATTTTTATCTCATAAGAAAACACTACTTTTGCAGTCGAATACAAAAAAACTGATAAGTATCGTGATTAACACATTAACTTCTTTACGGATATTCTTTGCCCTAATGGTATTTGGGGCGCACTGCTACGTCATTGATTCAAGTTTCGATGCTCATTTCTTTAAAGAAGGGTTTGTCGGAGTCAGTTTCTTTTTTGCGCTCAGCGGTTTTATTATTGCTTACAACTATCAGGAGAAGTTATTGGAAAAGACCGCTACCAAACGAACATTCTGGGTAGCACGCCTCGCCCGCATTTATCCCTTGCATTTACTGACATTATTAATTGCCGTATGCATAGGAGGATACGTTCAATATAGCGGTACGGCAGACTGGATAAAACACTTTACCGCCTCCACCTTTCTCCTACAACCGTTCTTCCCCTCTGCCGACTACTTCTTTTCATTCAACAGTCCTTCGTGGAGTTTGGGATGCGAACAGTTGTTTTATTTCTGCTTTCCTCTGATTGTTCCTTTCTTGCATACCAAAAGAAGTCTGTTTATCACACTGCTCATCTGTCTTCCAATTATGCTGGCAGGCATGTATCTGACCAACGAGGAGCAAATCAAAGCATACTGGTATGTAAATCCATTCACCCGCCTGCCTGACTTTTTCGTAGGTGTCCTGCTTTACCAGTTCTACCGGTCATTATGTAATAAAAAACTTTCTTATTCCACCGGAACTTTATTAGAGGCAGGAGCTGTTGCCTTATTTTTACTGTTCTTCCTCTGCGCCGCAGACATTCCTAAAGTCTATCGCTATTCTTGTTATTACTGGTTACCCGTCTCGCTAATCATTCTTATATTCGCCTTACAACAGGGAGGCATATCCCGATTGCTATCCAACCGGTTCTTAATCATAGGCGGAGAAATCAGTTATAGTTTCTACTTGATACATTTGTTTATCATAGATGCATATATGCGAATGTCCGCCCACTATCATTGGCAGATACAATGGACAATAAGTGTCCCCGTCATTCTCTGCATCACCATTATACTCAGCCTGCTTTCTTTTTATTATTTTGAAAAGCCTGCCAACAAATGGGTAAAACGAATATTCACTAAAAAAACAATCATAAATCAACCCCATGGAATTATCAACAAAAACACCACGAATTGAAGTAGTAGACGCTCTCAGAGGTTTTGCCGTAATGGCTATCCTCTTGGTACATAACCTGGAGCATTTCATTTTCCCCGTCTATCCGGAAAGTTCTCCCGAATGGCTTACCATTTTAGATGCCGGAGTATTTAATGCAACATTCTCATTGTTTGCAGGAAAATCTTATGCAATCTTCGCCCTGCTTTTCGGATTCACTTTCTATATCCAATCGCACAACCAGCAGTTGAAAGGAAAAGACTTCGGCTACCGTTTCTTATGGAGAATGGTATTGCTTGCAGGCTTTGCTACTCTCAATGCTGCCTTTTTTCCGGCAGGAGATGTGTTGCTTCTGTTCGTTGTGGTCGGCATCGTACTGTTTATCGTACGCAAATGGAGTGACAAAGCTATTTTAATCACTGCTATCTTCTTCTCACTACAACCGATTGAATGGTTCCACTACATTATGAGCCTTTTCAATCCTGCCTATACCCTGCCCGACTTAAATGTCGGAGAGATGTATGCTGAAGTAGCAGCTTATACCAAAGGTGGAAACTTCTGGGAATTCCTGATAGGTAATGTCACCTTGGGACAGAAAGCCAGTTTGTTTTGGGCTATCGGCGCCGGACGTTTCTTACAAACTGCCGGACTTTTCCTATTCGGCTTGTACATCGGACGCAAACAGTTATTCGTCACCACCGAATCTCATTTGAAATTTTGGGTAAAAGCGCTCATCATTGCTGCTATCAGCTTCGCACCTCTTTACTCTTTGAAAGAGCAAATCATGCAGAGTGACAACAGTCTGATTCAACAGACAGTGGGTACCGCTTTTGATATGTGGCAGAAATTCGCGTTCACTATCGTATTGATTTCCTCCTTCATCCTACTGTATCAGAAAGCTAAGTTTCAAAAAGCTGTTTCCAGCCTCCGCTTTTACGGCAAGATGAGCCTGACAAACTATATTTCCCAATCTGTTCTGGGTGCCATTATCTATTTCCCATTCGGATTTTATCTGGCTCCTTACTGCGGATATACTCTAAGCTTGATTATAGGTATTGTTCTTTGTATCTTACAGGTTCAATTCTGTAAATGGTGGCTGTCCGGACATAAACAGGGACCATTGGAGACGATATGGCATAAATGGACTTGGATAGGGAGCAAATAAAAAAAGTAACCGTTAGAAAAGAATAAAACCAAAAAGCAGGCCACGAAATACACACAAACTACAAACGAACAACTTACGAAAATGAAACTTAGCGTATCACTCTAAAGCATCAACAAAAGTGTGTATATCCGTAGCCTGCGTGCTTAAATTGAGATGATGCCAATACAACAAGATTCCCGGAAGAATGATTAGAAAGGGGACTTAAAGAATGCAAAGGAAATGAAAGAACTGTACTAAACCGGCTTGAATAGTGGGAAACAGATGCAGGACAAATATAAAGAAGCGCCTCCACAATCTTCGAAAAGACTATGGAGGCGCTATTTATTATTTATTCTGAACTATCAGAAGAAATAAGATCAGATACCCAATGACTTCTTCACTGCTTCAATCTTTTCCATTGCAGCAGACTCGGCAGAAGCATAACAGTTACGGCAACCCATTTCACCTTGTACTTCCATATAGAATTTGATCTTCGGTTCTGTACCTGAAGGACGAACAGAAACTTTGCTGCCGTCTTCTGTGAAATATTGCAGGACATTGGACGGTTCCGGCATATCAATAGCAGTTACATTACCTTTATCGTCTGTTTGTTTCAAAGTCTTATAGTCTTTACTCAGAATCACTTTCGAACCACCCAATTCTTTCGGAGGATTAGCACGGAAGTTTTCCATCATAGCTTTGATTTCTTCAGCACCACTCTTGCCCGGTTTCACTACGTTCACAGTAAATTCTTTAGAGAATCCGTATTCTACGTAGATATCCAGCAACAATTGATACAATGACTTACCGTTATCTTTTGCCCATGCAGCAACTTCTGCAATCAAGCAGCAGGCTGATACCGCGTCTTTGTCACGAACGAAGTCTTCGGCAAGGAAACCATAGCTCTCTTCACCGCCTCCAATGTATTTCTTCTTACCTTCACGCAGACGGATTTCACGTGCAATCCATTTGAATCCGGTGTAGCAGTCGAGCATTTCAATGTTATTCTTATCAGCAATCTTCTTGATAAGTTCCGTAGTTACGATTGTCTTCACACAGAACTCATTACCTTTAATCTTACCCAGTTGTTTGTATTGAGTGAGAATATAGTAAAGATACATCATACAAGTCTGGTTACCGTTAATCAGCACCCATTCACCTTTATCATCCTTACAAGCGATACCTACACGGTCTGCATCCGGGTCGGAAGCCATAACGAGGTCTGCATCAATTTCTTTAGCCAGATTCACAGCCATAGAAAGAGCTTCGGCATTTTCCGGGTTCGGAGAGATGACAGTCGGGAAGTTACCGTCCTTAATCATCTGTTCGGGAACAGTAAACACATTTTCAAATCCCCACATCTTCAAAGCACGCGGAATCAACATCATACCTGTACCGTGAATCGGAGTATAAACAATCTTCATGTCTTTGTGGCGGGCGATTGCTTCCGGATCAATAGAAACTGTCTTCACCATGTCCAGATAAACTTTGTCTATATCTTCACCGATAATCTGAATCAAATCCGGATTGCCTTGGAATTTGATATCAGCAGCAGAGGCAATAGCGTTTACTTCGTCGATGATACCTTTATCGTGCGGAGCCAGTACTTGCGCACCGTCATCCCAGTATGCTTTGTAACCATTATATTCCTTCGGGTTGTGAGAAGCAGTCAGAATGATACCGCTCTGGCAACCGAGGTGACGGATAGCGAAAGACATTTCGGGAGTAGGACGCATATCGTCGAACAGATATACTTTGATACCGTTGGCAGAGAAAATATTGGCAGAGGTCTCCGCAAACAAACGGCTGTTGTTACGGCAGTCGTGACCAACCACAACAGAAATCTGCGGCAGATCTTTAAAGTTCTTCTTCAAATAATTAGAAAGACCTTGTGTAGCGGCACCTACCGTATAGATGTTCATACGGTTACTACCTACGCCCATGATACCGCGTAAACCACCGGTACCAAATTCGAGGTCTTTGTAGAATGCTTCTATTAATTCGGTTTTATCATCGTTTTCCAACATTCGCTTCACTTCAGCCTGAGTTTCAGCATCGTATGCCGGGGTCAACCATTTTTCGGCTTTTTCAGTGACCTGTTTAATAAGTTCCTGATTTTCCATTTCGATTATTGTTTATTGGTTAATGAATTATTACTATCTATTTCTTGAGCACACAAATGTAAAATAATAAGTTTATAAATCCTACATTTTTCCTCAAAATAATAACCGTAAGAATACATTTACCGGCTCTATTCAGTTAAAATGATACAGCACTAAAACATAAATATCATCTCTTGTCAAGCAAGAGGCCGCTTCACATGCCCGCCCCTGTAAATTTCCTTTCCGATAGTACTGCATAAACTCCCGGGAATGAATAGAAGACGCACCGGCATATTTCGGAAAACTTCCGTTCATATTATCTATCTCAACCGGCAGTTCAGGGATAAAATCACTATTGACCAACACCGGAGTAAAGATCTCCTTTTCGCGGTAATCGTAGACAAACGAGTCTCCGTCCAACTTCTTGATATTCCGTCTATACACTTTCTCTATCACATCCAAAAACAGAAAACGCCTGCTACAAGCTGAAACTGACATTAACTTCAAAGGAAAAGTAGAACGGGGAGCCGGAGTACGTACCAACAAAGGTTTCGCTCCTTCTTTCCCATAAGAGAAAACGGTGTCATTGGAAAATTCGGATAATATCACTTCATCACCATTCTTCAACAATGGCTTTACGGAAAACATACAGGAAATTACCCCTTGCCTGTCTCCATTCCTTAGTCGGATGCGAAAGCGGTTCGTAATACGATACTTTACATGAAAAGGCAAAGGACGCATTCCTCCGTCAGTTTTCGACATTAAATAATAATAAGTCCCTTTTTGGACAGGATTATCTACATCTTCCCTTCCGTCGTTAAATATCAATGAATCTTTATCATAATCAAACACCTGTTCGAAAGACATATCATAGGGAAGATTCAACGTACGCTTATAGTTGCCGGACAGGCTATAAACCTGGATTTTGAAAACTGAACCGACTACATATATTTCTTCACGTTCTTCATCTACAAACACCGAGAATATATAATAATATTGTTCTTTTTGCTGTCCCTGATGATTAAAACGATAACGAAGTTTTCCGGTTGCCCGTTCAAAAACCATAATTGTCTGCTGCCAATTATAAGCTACTACCCAATGGGGCGAAACACTCGCTGAAGTCAGACTATATCTATCCAATGAATCCGCCCCGACTGTATACAAAGGAATATATTCAGGACTCGCCACCTCTGCCAAATCCAGTTTCTTTTCAGGATAAGCAGCATTCAAATCTATCACCGGCAACGTTTGTTCCACCGATACCGCCACATCCGAACGTTTACATCCTACCAGCAGACACAAGGAGAAAAAGAACCATATAATCTTCATCTACGTTTCATTTGAATTTGTACAATATGAGTAAAGGATTATCATCTACTGTCATCTTCTCCGCCACCTTCTTCAAGTTTCCCGTCAACTTTCCTTTCTCCAACATATCCAATAAACGGTCAGTATCCCACGAATCGAAAACACATTTTTCAGGTAATGCCGATAATACGCCTCCCATTCGCATTGAACGGGCGGGCGAATAGTCTTGATTCTCAAATTCCAAATCATATACTTTCTTCTCAACCGTATCATAAACAAATTCTTTGGTATCAAACGAAGTTTTCCCCGGTTCATACTTTTTCAATGCAGTCGACATTAACAGATAGTTCCCAATCTTGGCATAACATTGCATAACGAGTCTTGGCTCGGAAGCATCTGCTTTCGGAGTACGTACAAACAACGGGGTCAACTTATGATTACAATAAGAATAAACAGTATCACCTGCCAAATCTGCAAAGATAAACTCCGAACCGCTATTTGCTAACGGATAGAGAGACATTGAAACGGTAGCCGTCTGTCCCCCTTGAGTAATATAAATGCGTTTTCCCACACGTTTGTGGATAGTTACCGGAAGGCGGGAAACAGCTCCGTTCTTTTTCGAAATCAGTAAATAGGGACGACTATTGGGCTGTTTATCTTTTCTATCCAACATATAACTATCGTAACCCAACAAATGTTGCTCATCACAATTGTACATAATTTCAATCCGTACATCTTTGGGGATAGACAAAGAACGCTTGTATTTTCCCTCTATCGAATAGACCTGTATTTTATTAGATATGTCAAGCAGAAACAACTCTTTAGCCTTTTCGTCCAAGCGTAACTGCAAAGGATAGTTGTATTCTTCCCCACTCCCTCCTTTATGATTAAATGTATGGCATATTTTCCCTTTTCTGTCGAATACGAAGATTTGCCCTTCATTGGCATTATACGTTGTTATATAGTGTTCGGTAAATGAACAATGCAGAGTAGCCACTCCGTCCAGCAACACTTTATCCGATGTTTCCAGCGGAATGTATTCAGCAGTTGCAATATCTTGCAATACTAATTTCTTTTTCGGATATTCCTTAGTGATATCAATAGTCGGCAGTTTGGAAGTCATCTGCCCCGACTGAGCCGAACCGGCAACGGCAAGGCATAAAGCTAAAAAGGTAAATAATAGTCTTTTCATGGCTGTTTTATATTTAAAGTGAAACAATCTATATACTATTTTTTATCGCAACTATATACTTTATTGTACCAACGATTGTGTATAATGATTGGTTATACCAA